>Ga0157371_10000372_pt1 | contig 56552 bp, 49 predicted proteins | sample C45metaG_FD_113462 | JGI IMG/M metagenome (GOLD analysis project Ga0157371, IMG submission 113462) | Corn rhizosphere microbial communities from Kellogg Biological Station, Michigan, USA - C4-5 metaG | ecosystem: Host-associated > Plants > Roots > Rhizosphere > Soil | place: USA: Michigan... | reverse complement strand
TGGATGGCCGCCGGTACCAGCTACTCGGTCAGCAACGTGCCGATGCTGCCGTTCTACATCTACTACTCGATGTTCGGCTTCCAGCGCGTGGGCGACATCGCCTGGCAGGCTGCGGACATGCGTACCCGTGGCTTCCTGCTCGGCGGCACCGCCGGCCGCACCACGCTGAATGGTGAAGGCCTGCAGCACGAAGATGGCTTCAGCCATATCGTGGCCGGTGGCATCCCGAACGTGCGCAGCTATGACCCGACCTTCGGCTTCGAAGTGACGGTGATCCTGCAGCACGGCACCAAGGCCATGATGGAAGATCAGATTGATGAGTACTACTACATCACCCTGATGAACGAAAACTACACCCACCCGGAAATGCCGGAAGGCGCGGCCGAAGGCATCGTCAAGGGCATGTACCTGCTCACCGACGCCGGCAAGCCGAAGAAGGGCGAGCTGCGCGTGCAGCTGCTGGGTTCGGGCACCATCCTGCGTGAGGCCATTGCTGCGGCCGAGCTGCTGGACAAGGATTTCGGCGTCACCGCCGATATCTGGAGCTGCCCGAGCATCAACGAACTGCGCCGCGATGGTTTCGATGCCGAGCGCTATAACCGCTTCCACCCGGAAGCCGAACCGCGCAAGGCCTACGTGACCGAGCTGCTGGAAGGCCGCCAGGGCCCGGCGATTGCCGCGACCGACTATGTGCGTGCGTATGCGGATCAGATCCGTGCGTTCGTGCCGATGTCGTACACGGTGCTGGGTACGGATGGCTTCGGTCGTTCGGATACCCGTGCGAACCTGCGCCGCTTCTTCGAGGTTGACCGCTACTACATCGCGCATGCCGCGATTGCGGCGCTGGCGAAGGAAGGGAAGATGACGGGTAAGGATGTGGCCAGGGCGATCAAGCAGTACAAGATTGATCCTGAGAAGGCTAATCCTGTCGGGGTTTGACTTTGCAGAGCTACAATCGTAATAAAAGGGCGGCTTAGCCGCCCTTTTCTTTAAGATAAATTGTATGAAGAAGAATCAATCAAACCATGCTTTCGGGTTGTTGGTAATCAACGTTCGGGTTTTTCACTTGAATAGCGATTGCCTCGGTGCAGTGATTTCTTGAAATTTAGCTAATACTCACATGAAGGAGTAAAAGTGAAACGGAAAGCCAAGTTGACCGAGATGGAAAAGAGAGCTGCAGAGGATGCCCTGGCCGCAGCTGCGAGGCAGGTCAAATTCACTGTTGCCGAGTATCCGGTTTCAATGTATGTCGAACGATTTTCTACCGACGATCAAGACAGGTATTTCGTCCCTGAGTATCAAAGAAATTTGGCATGGAGCGACGAGCAGAAATCACTATTCATTGAGTCTTTGCTTGTTGGTCTTCCGATACCCTTCATGTTCTTCTACCAAACGTCTGATGGGCGTATGGAAATTGTAGATGGTTCTCAAAGAATGCGCGCCATGCGCTCTTTCCTGAAGAGCAATCTCAGACTTCGAGATTTGGTCCTAATTCCCGAGCTCAATGGTTTTACGGCGGGCGATCTTCTTGTAGAGAGAAGAAGGAAGCTTGAGGACGTGACCATCCGGACGATAATCTTGGACACCGAGACGGACGCTGCCACTCGGGCTGAAATGTTTGCCCGAATCAATAGAATGGGAACCACCGCCAACGAGGCCGAGATTCGTCGTGGTTCTCTCCCAGGCCCCATCACGGCCCTAATCAAAGAGCTCGCTGAGGATCCAGCCTTCATCAATCTCACGCCCTTGTCGGCGAAGGCTGTGTCGCAGCGCGAACGCGAAGAGTTGGTCACGCGATTCTTTGCCTATGCGGATAAGAATGACACACCACTTGGTCGCTTTCCGGATTATCGCGATCGACCTAAGAAGTTCCTCTACGATTACCTCAAGGATTCGAATGAGGAGGCAATGGCGGACCCAGGGCTCGTCGATAATAAGCGTGACGAATTTCATCGAGTGTTGGGCTTTGTGAATAAGTCATTTAATAATGGCTTTAGGAAATCTGCTTTGGCGAATGCTGTGCCCAGGGTTAGGTTTGAGGCTATTGCAGTTGGATCTGCGCTCGCACTTAGAAAGAACCCTGCATTGGATGTTGATCCTGCTGATGTCTCACGTCGAATGATTGAGATGGACTTTGACAAGATCGTTGTTTCTGATGGTGCAAACGTTCGATCGAAGCTCGAAGGAAGGATTGATGTGGTTGTCAAGATTTTGGAGGGCTGATGGCCGCTCTACTAGATTCTCTCGCTGAACGTAAACTCGAGTTTGAGTCTCATCTCGCTTTTGCGAAAGCGATGGAGGCGAGAATACTAGATGGAACGTCCTTTGAGATTGACGGAGTTAGCATCACATCTCGGGAGCTGCGGGTAATAAAGTCTGGTTTAATCATTCATTTATACAACATTGTGGAAGCTCTAATGAGTAAAACAATGGATGAGGTTGCTTTTGCGGTGCGTGAATCGCCGCCTGAGCAATGGTCTCTCGATACTCTTCGCGAGTGGCTCAGGTACAACGCCTCTTTCGATCTAAGTGGAGATGAAGATACTCGATTGAAGTTGGTCCATGGTGCAGCTTGCAAGCTGCTGAAGGTGGATCCAATTGAGGACGTTAGGTTCAAAAAGCCGCCTGGGACTTGGTCGGATCAAGTCATCCATAGTTTCTCTAAGCGGCTAAATGTAGGTTTTACACTAAACAGAGTGCTTGCAGAGATTGTAAAAAAAGACGAAAGATATGGTGATTTGACGCCGCTCGAGTTTCTCGCGCGTAGGCGAAACGATATTGCGCATGGATCTCGGACGTTTGAACACGGCGCCCAGGATTTAACGCTGAGTGACATTTTAAGATTGGCGGAGGCAACAGTGACATACATGGAGCACGCGGTCGCTGCGTTTGAGTCATTTGTTGCAACGAAGAAGTACTTGCTGGCAAATCCATGAAACCAAATAAGACTACGATTAATGCTGTTGATCTGTTCTGCGGGGTTGGCGGTTTGACGTTTGGTCTCGAGCAGGCGGGTGTCAAGGTCCGACTTGGTGTCGACATTGATCCCGCTTGTGCGTTTCCGATAGAGAATAATTCAGGCGCGAAATTCTTGCAGGCCGATGTGGCTAAGCTGGATGCTGGCGCTCTTGTTCACGCACTTGGGGATGGGGTAACGCTGTTGGCAGGATGCGCGCCTTGTCAGCCTTTCTCGACCTATTCTAGAACCGCAAAGCAGAAGCATGGAGTTGCTGCGGGGACAAAGCGAAATGATGACTGGATGTTGGTGCACCATTTTGGCCGTGTGATCAAAGAAGTTAAGCCTGACCTGGTGGCAATGGAGAATGTGGCACCGCTTTCACAGCAGGATATTTTTCAAGAGTTTCTCGGTAGCCTTGATGGCTATTGGGTGGATTGGGCTATTGTGGAATGCAGTAAGATTGGGCTTCCTCAATCGCGTAGGCGGCTCGTGCTGCTAGCATCAAGGCTCGGTCCAATAAAGGTTCCCGTGGCTGCAGGCAGCTCTAGTACGGTGAAGTCCGTAATTGGGAACCTTCCCCGACTTGCTGCAGGTGCACAAGATCCGAATGATCGTCTGCATAGGGCGAGTAGGTTGAGTGCCTTGAACTTGACCAGGATTAAGAACTCAGTGCCGGGGGGGACTTGGCGCGACTGGCCTGAAGAGATTAGGGCCTCGTGCCACGTCAAGAGTACTGGCGCTACCTATTCCTCGGTTTACGGGAGAATGGCGTGGGATACTCCCGCTCCGACAATAACAACGCAATGCTTCGGCTTCGGCAATGGGCGCTTCGGTCATCCGGAGCAGGACAGGGCGATTAGTTTGCGAGAGGCTGCAATGCTTCAAGGTTTCCCGAGAAATTACAAGTTTATACCCGAGCAAGAAGATGTCAGCTTTGCTAAGGTTGGGAGGCTAATTGGAAATGCCGTTCCAGTGACATTGGGGAAGGTGATTGGCGATGCGCTTATTGACCATGTTTCTAATTTCCAAAAATCTAAGATCGACGATTGATTTTAGTGTGGGCGATGATTGTTCATGGTTATCGGTGGGAGATGCGGGCCAATCCGAGAGTGATAATAGGAGGTTTCGACTTCTAGCGATGCTCTGAATAGTCGTTGCTGAAATTTGGATATTCATCGCCGGAGTGATCCCCGTCAGAGGATCGTAAGCTCCCCCGTCAAGCAGACATTTCTAAAGTAGAGCTTCTGGCGTGAGCGGTACGGTACTCGACGGGGCTCATGCCGCTGAGCGAGTCTTGTGGACGAATCTCGTTGTAATCGATCATCCACCAATGCGCTGCCTCGCGTAAGCCCTCAAGGCGTGCGAAGAGGTGCTGGTCCAGCACCTCCTCACGGAACCTGCGGTTGAAGCGTTCGATGAAGGCGTTCTGGTTGGGCTTGCCAGGCTGGATGTATCGCAGCGCAACGCCGCTGAGTTTGGCCCATTGGGCAAATGCTTCGCCCAGGAACTCAGGGCCATTGTCCGACCGTGGAACCTGCGGTAATCCGTGATCACGTTTGAGCTGCTCGAACACGCGCAGCAAGCGACCAGAGTTGAGTGATGTATCCACCTCAATATGCAGCACCTCGCGGTTGAAGTCGTCGACCACATTGAACGTTCGGAATCGTTTGCCACAGGCCAACGCGTCACTCATGAAGTCCATGGACCAGACGGCATCTGGATGCCTGGGAACATACAGCGGCACCCGCTCGCGCTTTGGCAGACGGCGCTTGGCCGCTCTTCTCAGGTTGAGCTTCATCGCCTTGTATACCCGATAGATCCGCTTCGGATTCCAGTCCGGTCGCTTCTTGCGTAGTTGATCGCTGCACTTCCAGAAACCTCGACTGGGCCGCTCCTCGACCAGCCTGGCCAATGCCGAGATCAACTCCGCATCGCGCACGGTCCAGTCCAGTGGCGGCGCATACCAGGCCGCACGAGACAAACCCACGTAACCGCAGGACCGGCTCAGGGGGCGCGCGTGCACCTTGGTGAGGAAACGCACTGCCTCACGCTTCTGACCCGGCCCTACAGTTTTTTTGCGATCAGGTCCTTCAGCGCCGCGTTGTCCAGCGCCATTTCCGCATAAATGCGTTTGAGCTTGGCGTTCTCAGCTTCGAGGTCCTTGACTCGACGAAGCTCGGACGCCTCAAGCCCGCCGTACTTGCTCTTCCACTGGTAATACGTCGCCGTGCTGATGCCGGACTGGCGACATAGATCCTTCACCGCAAGCCGGGCATCGCCCTGCCTGAGGATCGTGATGATCTGCGTCTCGGTGAATTTTGATGTGCGCATGCACTGTTTGCAGCCGTCGATGAAATCAACGCGGAACCGGTCCAGCTTGTTGCGGCAACCGGCCATGCCCAGTGCCACCGTGACCGCCAAGGCGGCCATCATCATCGTGCGCAGGGTCATGGCTCAGCCCCGCCGGCTCTGGATGAAGATCAGTATGCCCACCAGCACGATGGCGTCCAAAATCTGCCCCAGCACGGGGAACACGATGGTGGGCAAGAGTACGGAGCGGCCCAGGTTGTACGCAAAGCCCTTGTACGCGTACTCGCCCCAGAAGGTGCCCTACAGCGCGAACGGAACAATGACAAGGGTGTACAGCCCAATCAAATACTTCATTGTGCAACTCCTGTTCCGGCGCTGCGCTTCTGCATTAGCGGCAGTGATAAGCGCGACTTTAGGACCACTATCAGGATTCTCGACATTGGTCGGGTTCGCGCGCCCAGCGCGCAGTAACGCGTGGCGCCGCTGCTAGAATCCGCTCCGAAGTAAATCGCGCCATGCCAGCGGTGGCATGGCAAGCACTATGACAGGGGATGTTGATGTACATCATGCTGGAAGGGCGTGCAGAAATTGCCGCTGCGCAGAAACTGCTTGAGACCACGCTGAAATCGCAGAGTGATGGGAAGCAGAAAAAAACCATTGGCTACCCTGGCGGCAACATGCCGGGGGCCTCGGTACAGACGTTTGATGCCTGGTGGTTCTGGTCAGGTAGAAGCAGCAAGGAGGATTCCTCCGCCAGCCGGAATCTGAACTGGTTCGGCCGATGGACCGACGAGCGCCACAGCGTCGACATCACCGTGGAGATCAATACTGCGCATGCGCCGAACAGCGCCCGTATCGGTGGATTCTTCGCACGGGATGCCAATACCGGAACTGTCTACCTCTTCCATTCCGGCAAGGTGGGTGGCGGCAAGCCCGGCGTGGGGAAGCAAGCCTTCCTGGCATGGAGCAAGCTGGAGTTGAATGAAGTTGTTACGGCTAATGGCAAGAGCCGTAGCGGCATCATGGTCGGGCCGATTGACGACCGGAATGCCAGCGCGACGATGCTGCGCTATGTGAAGTCCGTCGCGGGCTTCAAGGAGGCAGTCGACAAGGGCGTGATTGATACGCCGACGTTCCAGAAGACCCTGCACGAGTATGGCGAGTACTACAAGGAATGGTGGGGCCAGGTAAAGGCCCGCCGTGCGCGCCGCCTAGATTACGTTTCCCGCCACGGCGAAGTGGTGGATGCGCTGAAGCAATGGCGCGAGCAGCAGGGCCTGCCCAAAGGGCGCAGCATGCGCAAGAACCAGCAGGTCGACCTGGGCGTGGGTACGCCCAGTACGCTGGATGAAGTGTATGAAGTCAAGACCTCGACTGACCGCACCTGCGTGTACGGGGGCATTGGCCAGTTGATGGTGCATGGCCGCGACGGTTGCCGCCGCGTGCTGGTATTGCCCGACGATGGCGCGCTGTTCAAGGGTCTGCCGGCCGCGCTCTCGGTACTGGGGATCGAGCTGATTCGCTACCGCCTTGGCAGGGGCAAGGTGGAGCTTCCGGTGGTGGCGGGCAAGTAGGTGGCCGCACGTATAGGGCCGATGGCCCTGCACGGCACGGATGGCGCAGGAAATCACAAGGAGAGCAGCATGAAGATGAGTATGGTGGCATGCGCACTGGCGTTGCTGGTGGCAGTGGTGGCCAGCAGTTGCAGCAGCGCCGACGATGAGATGTACCAGCATTTCCGATGCGCCAAGGCAGCCACGCTGCTTGAAAGGGAAACCGAAGCGCAGAACGCCATGGTGCGTTCCTACAAGGCGGCCAAGGCGCTGGGCGAACCCAATGCGCGCTACTTCATGATGCTGGGCCAGCGCTTCCAGGATGATGTGCCGCTCTACAAGTACACCGCCGGCGGCCAGGTGCAGCTGCTGACCAGCGTGTACAAGGAGCGGCGCTGCCAGAAGATGTACGCGTCGATGACGCGCGAGGAAGAAACCGAAATGGCCCGTGTGCTGGGCATTGAGGCGCCGGGCGAGGCAAATGCGCGTAGCGCCGTGATCGGTGAGCCGATGGCCCCGCCGCCGGCACCGGCACCGCCAGAGCCTGAGGCACCGGTTGCGGCCGCGCCGGCCGCCGAGGAGGCAGCGGTGGGTACGGAACCGGACATGGCGCAGGCAGCGGCCCAGGCGGCGTACTTCGCTTCGCAGCCGGCCGACGATGTGCCCGTGCGCGCCGTGGCCGAAGCACCCCCCACCGTTAATGCCTTCACGCCCAGCTTCGATTGCGCGCGTGCCAGCACCGAGGTGGAGCACCTGATCTGTGGCGATGCATCGCTGTCCGTGATGGATGCGCGCATGGCCGGGGCCTACCGCAAGGCGCTGCCGTGTGGCGGTGAAGGGCTGCGCGCCGAACAGCGCGAGTGGATACGCTACAAACGCAACGCCTGCCGCGATGGCGAGTGCCTGGCGGATGCCTATGCGGTGCGCATGGCCGAGCTGGGCGACCGCTGCGACTGAGCGGTAGCGGTCCCCGCCGTGCAGGGCCGGGGGGCTGGGAGGTGGCCGCGTACCCCTTTGGGGTGACCTGCCGCAGCGCAGGCCAGCCCCCACCTGCTACCATGCCCCCGCTACCCAGCCAGCCCACCCAGCGCAGACAGATGCAGGGCCGGCCGTCACACGTACGGCCCAGCGAGCCAGGACACTCTCCCGTGCCCCTTCAAGGAAGCTCGCATGTACCGCAATTCCGTAATCCGCTCGGCCGCTCTGGCCTTCGCAATTTCCCTTAGTCTTGGCGCGCCGTCCGCGTTCGCCGCCGAACAGACCACCGCATCCGCCAGCACCACGGCTGTGCAGCGCAAAGCCGTCGCCCAAGGCCTCTATGAGCTGGCCTTCAGCCCCAAGCAGAACGCCGTGTTCGTCGCCTCCTCGGGCGGTTTCGGTGATGCCGCTGGTCCGTCCCAGGTCCTGCGCCTGAACCCGGAAACCCTGGCCGTCGAAACCGCCATCCCGCTGGAGCGCAAGGCCTTCGGCGTTGTGCTGGATGACGCCAACAACCGCCTGTACGTCGGTAACACGGTCGATACCTCGGTCACCGTGGTCGACACTGCCACCAATAAATCGGTCGGCATCGTGCAGCTGATGGAAAAGAAGGTCGGCAAGGATGGCAAGGCGGCCTACACCCACGATCTGCGCGAGCTGGTCGTCGACGGCGCCAACAACCGCCTGTACGTCACCGGGCACTCGGGCGAGGGCAGCGTGTTGTTCGTGGTCGATACGCAGTCGCTGAAGGTCATCAACACCATCCCGGGCTTGGGCAAAGCCAAGGCACCGGGTCTGGCGCTGGATGCCAAGGCCAAGCGTGTGTACGCCTCCAACCTGCTGGCCGAGCTTGTTACCGTCGGCACCGATAGCGGCAAGGTCGAGCAGCGTTTCAAGGTCAGTGCCGAGCAGCCGATGAACATCGCGCTGGACCCGACGGGCAAGCGCCTGTTCGTGACCGACCAGGGCTCGGAGATGATCCGCAAGTACCAGGCCAGCAGCTCGGGCTTCGAATCGAAGCATCCGGGCCAGCGTGTGCTGGTGCTGGACCGCACCACCGGCAAGGAACTGGCCAGCATCCCGACCGACGCCGGCCCGCTGGGCATCCTGCTGGATGCACCGCGCAAGCGCCTGTACGTAACCAACCGCGATGGCGGCACGGTGACCGCGTACAACAGCGACACCTACAAGCAGGTGGCCACGTACGCGGTACCGACGCACCCAAACAGCCTGGCGTTGGATGCCAAGAAGAACGTGCTGTACGTGACCGTCAAGAACGGTGGCAGCGAGCCGAAGGGCAGCGAAGAGTCTGTTGCTCGGATTGCGCTGTAACCAATGATCGCGAGACGCCGCCCGGTGAGGATTCCACCGGGCGGCTTCTGCGGTTCTTTACCTTCGGACCATTGATTGGACGATTACCAATCGCACTTCGCTCGGTGGTAAGCCAGCGCGTGCGGGCTAGCACGGTCAACGGCTGCTGCCGTAGTCGCTAGCGAAACTCCCTCTAGCGACGCATAGGTTGAGGCGCGCAAGCTAGGAGCGACTAGAACCGTCCGCGTATCTGGATCAATGGCAATCAGACGCAGGTCGAACAATGTATGGATGTCAGCCCTGAGCAGTAGCCCATTGCTTACAGCGTTTGTCTCGCCATCCAAGTACGGAAAGATGTGCGCGGCTTCGAGTGCATCCAATACGTCACACCCGGTGACGGCGCAGCGTCCGGCATATGCCTTGATCAAGGCCGCACGAAATGCGGGCTGACCGCGTCTGCGAACAATGCTCGCAAGCACCCGCGTTCGCTGGTCGGAAGCGGTCCCTGGATTGAATGCGCCTTCGGTTACAGCGTCTTGAGTCACCTGATCCAGAGTGGGCGCGCTGGTCTGCTGCGGAAATGGCCGCACGTCGATCAGCTTGACCAAGCGTGCCGCAACGTCCTGGCCCACGTTTTTTGCTGGCTTAAGACCGTCGATCCATTGCAAGCCGAGCCCATCTAGAACATAGGAAATGTTCTGCATGCGGAACTCCCACGCTTTTGCATTCCTACCGACCTTCTCAGACAGCTCGCGATAGGCGTGTGCCTTGACGACGCGGCGGCCATTCAACTCATCAGTCAACATATCGAGGTAAGCATCCACTGCTGCTTCCAGCTCACTGTCTGTCCAGTGCTCCACCATGGCGCAAGCAACTCTAATGCGAATCTTGGATTCGATAGAGCCAGCGTATCGCAATACGTTGGGTCAATGAATGGAGTGGTTGCGATTGCCCCAGCAGATATGGGGCGATCCGGCGGCTACTGTGTTGCTAGCTTCCGCCGCACGTAATACCCCCGCCCCTCCCCAAACACCACACTCAACGCCTCCACCTTCCCGAACGCATCCCGATGGAACTCGATCTCCAGCCCATCGATATCCGGTGACACAAACCGATTCGGTGACACCGGCAGCACGCGCCCATCGCGCTTTGTCCCGGCCACACCCACGCGCATCTCCCCAACAGCCACCTTCACCTCTAACGCCGGGATGTCGAAGATGTCCGCCAACGCACGGCGCTGCGCCATCGGCACGCGCTCGTCCTGCTCGAACACTCCGGCATAGTCCGCATACCGCGGCTCACGAAGATCCAGCGCAACCGTGCGCACGGCAGGATTCACCCCACGCCCGATCGCGTCGGACAGCGCATTGCGGATCTCCGTCGCCAACGCAGCACCGTTCTCACCGTTGGTAAGAATCACAAAGCCATCGCCCGTCTCCAGATACCCCTCGATCCACGCCCGGTAGCTGTCGTTGGAGCCACCATGGTGGAAGATCCGGGTCTGGCCGGCACCGTCCAGACGCGGGCCAAGGCCGTGCCAGCTCGGCGAGACCTCGGTCATCATGTCGATCGCAATGGGGCGCGGCAGGAAGGTGCCTTGGCCGCGGTAGCTGGCGGTGAGGGCGGCGACGAACGCGGCCAGGTCGTTGGCACTGGTCCACAGGCCGGAGGCGCCTTGTTCCGGGAAGGACTGCCAGCCGCGCGGCAGGGCGGTGGGCTTGCCGTCGCCGTCATGCGCTTTGGCGATGTTGTCGGTGTTGGTGGGTGGATCGGTGAAACGACTGCGCTGCATATGCAGTGGCTCGAAGACCTGTCTGCGTGCGAGCGTGTCCAGCGGCTGGCCGGTCACATCTTCGAGCACAAGCTGTTCCACCATCACGCCGCCACCAGAGTAATCGCCCCGTTCGCCGGGTGTCTGGATCAGACGTACGGGTTTGTTCTTGGCCGGGGCGATGCCGTCCAATGTCTGCAGCAGTGTGGGCAACGGTTCGCCGGGCGGGTAGTCGGCGAAGCCGTGCACGCCCAGCCCCGACGTGTGCGACATCAACATGCGCAGGGTCAGCTGCGGTGCCGGCACCGACGGGGTAGCCGGGACTTTCCAGCTGCGCAGGTAGGTGGCGATGTCCCGGTCCAGCGCGAGGGTGCCGTCGGCGACCAAGCGCAGTGAGGTGGCGGCCGTAACCACCTTGCTGACCGAGCCGACCGAGAACAACGTGTCGGCATTCACGGCAGCCTGCGTGCCCATCTCGCGCGTCCCGTAGCCGGCGCTGTGCACGAGCTTGCCATCCCGTAGAACAGCGATGGCCACACCGGGCACATGGTGCTGGGCCATGCGTTGCTGCAGCGACCAGTGCGGCAGCGCGGTATCGGCCGGCACCACGGTGGGGCGCAGGCCGGAGGCGAGCGCCGTGCGGATCGCCGCGTCTTCGCGGTCCGCCGCCGATGCGGGGCCGGCAAGCAGCAGTAGCAGCCCGGCACACAGTGACGCGCGCAGCAGGCCGCTCTGAGCGCGGTTGGATCGCAACAGGGTTGGTGCCTGCGGAGTGGATGCATAAGCCATGCGATACCTCATGAGGGGGCGATGCGCGAAAGACAGGCGTGCGCGTGCACGCCGCAGAGAGGGGCGATACGGTGCAGCGAAAGAGGGCACGGCGTGGCGGGCGATAGCGGCGGAGGCCATCGCACCGATCAGCGTCACCGATGGGGAGCGCAGACGGTCAGCGTCTGACGGCGACCGCACCACGCTGGGCGAGGTAGTCACGGACGCGATCGTTTCTTGCCTGGTTCAGCGGTGAGCGCCACTGCCCGAAATCGGCCACCACGCCCAGGTTGACATCGGCACCGTGCTCGACCAGATAGGCCACGGTCTCTACATCGCCGGAGCGCGCAGCGTTGATCAGCGGTGTTTCGTCCAAGGCGACGATGCGGTTGACGTCGGCCCCGGCGCCGATCAGACGCTCGACGACCGGCAGATGACCGCGACGTGCCGCAGCGATCAGTGGATTGCCATCGCCGCGCGATGCCAGGTCGGGCTGCGCGCCGAGAACCAGCAGGGCGTCGACCATCGCCAGTTCGCCTTGCTTGGCGGCGATGATCAGCGCGGTGCCGTCGCCACTGACCTGCGTGTCCACGGCAACACCCGTCTTGACCAGTTGCTGCACGCGGGAGATGTCGCCGTTGCTGGCCGCGCTGAGCAGTTGCTCGGCGTGCGGCGAGACGGTGCGCGACGTAGTGGCGGTTTCGTTCTCTGCAACGATGATCGCGTTGCCCAGCCGCGGCGTAGCGGCCACGGTGACACCAACATGCGCGACCAGCGCAACCGCACACAGCGCGCCCCAGCCGAAGCGGGTTGTCCTGCGCGTCGAGCGCGTGTCCAGGCGGAGCAGCCCATCGATGCGCTGGCTCAGGCCACTTCGGGTGGCGGACATGCCGACGGCCAGTGGCGCGCTGCGTCCCCGCTGTGTCATCAGTCCCGCGATACCGGCCAGCAGGGAATTGGCATAGCCGGGGCCACTGCCGGTGCGCAGGGCCGCCTGCTCATCGCACGCCATCTCGCGGGCGAGATCCAGCCGACGGCCCAGCAGGCGCAGGAACGGGCTCCACCAGTACACGGCGAGCAGTGCACGCTGTGCAGCCGTGATCCACAGATCACGCCGGCGAACATGCGCGGCTTCATGCAGCAGCAGATCACGCAGCGCGGCTGGGGGCAGGGTGGATGCCATCGTGGTCGGCACCAGAATGCGCGGCGACCACAGGCCAACCACCATCGGGCCCGGGGCGATATCGGATAGTGCAACGCTGGCACCCGCAGGCAGTTCTTCACCCAGCAGTGCTTCGTGCTGGGGCGACTGCCGCGCGCAGCGATGCAGGCGACGCGCTTGCCAGGCGCCTTGGCCTAGGCGGCTCAGGCCCCAGAGCGTGCCGAGCAGCCAGATCAGTACGGCGCCGTGCAGCAGGGTCGGCGTGGGGGCGGGGGCCGTGCTGGTAGCACCGTCCATCTTCTGCGCGACAACCTGCACTGGAGCCCCAGTCGCCGAGGGCAGTACGGCCTGCTGCGCGACCTCAACAGTCGTCGGCGCGGTGCGAGGCAGCAGGACCAACAGCGGTGATGCCGCAGCCAGCACAAAGGCCACGCAGAGTGCCCAGGAGCGCGCTTCCGCACTGAGCCGGCTGCGCCCCAGCACCAAGGCCGCAAGTGCGAACAGCAGGGCGCTCTGCCAGAGGTGTTGCGCGGCCATCGTCGCCACGGCTTGGGTCCAATGCACGGTCATTTGGGCGTCCTCGAAGGAGATGCGTCGTCCACGCGCTGCTGCAGCGCTTTGAGCTCGTCAGCGTCCATGTCGTGCTCATCGATCAGGTGCTGGGCCAGCACGCTGGGCGAATCGTTGAAGAAGGACTTGAGCAGATTCTCCAGCGCCTGCTTGCGCGCCTCGCTGCGGGTGATCGCGGCGCTGTAGATGAAGGCGCGCCCCTCGCTGCGATGGTGGACCAGGCCTTTCTTGTCCAGCACCTTGAACATGGTCAGCACGGTCGTATAGGCGACCGGCTTCTTCTTGGACAGCTCGTCGGCGACCTCGCGCACGGACGCCTCCTTCTTCTTCCAGAGCACCTCCAGAATGCGGCGTTCGGCGTCGGTCAGGGCAGGCGATACGGGGCGGGCCATGGCTATCTACTGGTTCGTTAGTTGATGGCCGCATCGTGCGCCCGACGGATCGGTCGTGTCAACTATGTAATTAGTAATGGCCGGCCTGCATGGCGGACGATGGCGCCGCGCAGGCTACGTCGCCGGCGCGTATCTATGGATCGTCATAGCCACGCAACAGCGCGCAGCTGGCACAGCACTCGCTCAGCGGCCGCTGCCGCAGGGCAGCGCGCAATGCCGCACGGGCTGCAGGATGCGCGCCGAGGCCATGCAACAACAACGTAAGTGCCAGCCCACAGCAGGTGGTTCCGGACGCGCTGGGCTCCACACGATGCGCAGCCGCCGCCGTGATCTCATGACAGTCCATGTACCGGTTCCCAGCGTCGACGATGCCCCATGGCAACTATCTTCCGCAGCTGTCTCAGATGCTGAGATCGCTGCCGAGTGATGCCAGCATCTCACCCCTGAACATCCCGGCCGGCATCAGTCAGCCCCGTGCACGTCACGTCAGCGACACCGCGATTTCTTTCACGGCTCACCCAACCCCGTGTCCCTAGGATCGAACCTTCCTTCCCCATCGCTCCAAGGAGTTCCCATGGCTGCTTCCCGCGTTCGCCTGCACGTTGAAGATTCCGGTGGTACCGGCCGCCCGGTCGTCCTGATCCACGGCTGGCCGCTGTCGGCCGAATCGTGGAAGGCCCAGGTCCCCGCGCTGCGCGAGGCGGGCTACCGCGTGGTGGCCTATGACCGCCGTGGTTTCGGGCGCTCGGACAAGCCGGCCGATGGCTACGAGTACGATACCCTCGCCGATGATCTGGCCGGTGTGATCGAGGATCTGGACCTGAAGGACGCCACCCTGGTCGGCTTCTCGATGGGCGGTGGTGAAGTGGCGCGCTACGTCGCCAAGCACGGCGAATCGCGCCTGCACAGCGTGGTGTTCGCCTCGGCGGTGCCGCCGTACATGCTCAAGACCGGCGACAACCCCGAGGGCCCGCTGACCCAGGAAAAGGCCGATGAAATGCGCGAAGGCCTGGAGAAGGACCGCGACACGTTCTTCGATGGCTTCACCAAGGATTTCTTCAGCGCCAACGGCGAGCTCAAGGTCAGCGAGGAAGAGCGCCAGGCCGCCATCGAGCTCTGCCAGCAGTCCGACCAGACCGCCGCGCTGGGCTGCATGAAGGCCTTCGGTACGACCGACTTCCGCAGCGACCTCAAGAAGGTGACGGTGCCGACCTTGGTGCTGCACGGTGACAGCGATGGTACGGTCCCGTTCGAGGGCTCGGGCAAGCGCACCCATGCGGCCATCGCGGGCAGTGAGGTGGTGGTGCTGAAGGACGCGCCGCACGGCTGCAATGCCAGCCATGCCGATGCGTTCAACAAAGCACTGTTGGACTTCCTGAAGAAGTAAGTAGCAGGTCGTTCTTCGCAGTACGCGCCCGGCACGTTGCGATAACGTGTCGGGCGTTCTTGTACGCTGCACCCGCTGAGCGAGAATGCAGCGCTACGCCACACGAGACCACCCATGCGCCAGTCCCAGACACCGCCCTGGAAGAAGCCCAGTCCCAATGGGAAGAAGAAGTCGCAGCCGCTCTCCGAGGCGCAGAAGAATGCGGCACGTCAGCGCGCCGAGGAGAACGGGCGGCGCTATCCCAATCTGGTCGACAACATGTGGGCGGCCAAACTGCCACGCGGCAGTTGACCAGTCCCTTGCTCAGCGCTTGACCGCGAGCACCCCGTCCATCGCCAGCTCGGCCTTGAAGCCTGCCTTTTCCAGACGCTTGGCGACCTCGCGCGGCACATCGCGGCCGCTGGTCAGTTTGTTCGGCGCACCGGTGTAATGGAACATCCGGCCGCCCTTGCGGATGACGCGCGCGAGCTGGTCGTAGAACACCTGTGAATACAGTTCGCCGGCGATGCCGAAGCGCGGCGGATCGTGCAGGATCGCATCGACCGAGGCGGTCTCCAGCGCTTCGATCTCCTGCGATACATCCCCCTGGCTCAGCGCCAGCCGGCCGCCGCTGCTTTCCGCGTCCGGATCGGGCGACCACGGATTGAGCGTGCGCAGCCACAGCACATCCGGATTCTTCTCGAACGAGCGGATACGGGTGACCCCACCTTCCAGGCAGCACGCCGCGAAGTAGCCCAGGCCGCCGCAGGTATCCAGCACGGTCTTGCCGGCCGGTGCGATCAACGCGACCTTGCGGCGGGCATCCTCGAACGGGGACACCTGCGCGCTGGGCAGCATCTTGATGCCGTCGATCTCGAACGTCGGCGCGTCCCAGTCGGTCGGCACCAGCTTGATCAGCGCCGAGCCGAATCGCGAGATCGCCAGGAATTCCTCGCCGTCCCAGTAGTAGAGGGTGCGGTCCTTGGTCTTGCCGGGATAGGCATAGGTCTCGCCCTTCCACTGCCAGTGGTCGGCCGCCAGCGTGGCGGTGCCGGTGGAGCGGCCGAGGTCGAGCGAGCCGGTCCATTCCCCGGTGCCGGCATCGCGGGCGCGGGTCAGGCTCTCGGCGAGCGGGCGGGTCAGCAGGGGGCCGGTGTAATGGGGCACGGGATCTCAGGCCGCGGCGCAAGCGCCAGACGGTATGGCAGTCAGGGGGAGCATCGTACCTGAGAAGGCCGGGCGGGCCGTCATCCGGCCCTGTGGTGGGGTAATCCGACCCAGCAATGCGTCGGTGTCCGAGGGGCTCGCACGGGGGGCGCTGATCGCAGGGGGCGTGTGGGCTTTGGATACTTGGGCCATGTCCTACGACCACATCCTCTGGCCGACCGGCACTGCCTATTTCTTCAGCGCGCACCTGCGCGATCGCAGCAGCAGCCTGCTGGTGGAACAGGCGCAGATCCTGCGGCTGGCGTTCCGGGTGGCGCAGCAGGCGCGGCCGTTCCGGATCAATGCGATCGTCGTGCTGCCGGACCACCTGCATGGCGTGTGGACGCTACCGGAAGGCGATGAGGAAGGCCACCGTCGCTGGGCACAGATCCAGGCGATCTTCGACCGCCAGTTGCCGATGACGGATCCACGGCTGCAGCTCCGGCGTGATCGCAGCCTGCGTCCGCTCTGGCACAACGGCTTTCGCGAGCACCGGATCGTCGATGCCGAGGACCTGCAGCGGCATGTGGCCTATGTGCACCACAACCCGGTCAAACATGGCCATGTGAGGGATGCGACGCAATGGCCATACAGCTCGATCCATCGCGGCCGCCGCGAGCCGGAGGAGGGCGGGTGACGCATGGGGATGGGGGCTTGCCCACGAAGGCGTGCGGCAGGCGGTAGCGGGGGATGGGTGTTGCGGACCGGGCTACGGGTGCGGGCGTGCGGTGGGCCGCAGCCAGCACCCGTGGCCCGGTAGGCGGGCGCGGCGCATCGTGGCGATCAGGGGCACTTCACCGGGAACACCGGCCCGGCGCCGATCAGGACCAGCGCCATGTAGTCGCTGTCCTTGGCTTTGCCCTTGAGCGTGGCACCGGGGTTGAACTTGAAGATGCCGAAGCCGCCACCGGGGCGCACCAGGGCCTTGTTGATCTGGTCGGCATCGTCGCGGAAGAACTGCGCGATCTCGGCGCGGCTGGATTCCTGCAGCGGCGTGGCATCGCGCTGCCATTGCTCATCGCGGTTGAAGGACACGTAGTACTGCCCCTGCTGCTGCTCAATGCGGAATTCCGCCGGCTTGCGCGCGTGGGTGGAGAAGCAGCCGAGCATTGGATCGGAAGAGAACACGCCGGCGCTGTTGTCCTCGCCGCAACCGGTCAGCAGGAGCGGGGACAGGAGAAGCAGGCTGGGCAACAAGCTGGGCAACAAGCGCATGGCGGTTCCTGTCGGCGGATGTTGAGGGCATTGTCCAACACGGCATGAAAAGATCCCGTCTGTGTGCATCGCGGGCGATGGTGTACGGTGACGCGATTCTCAGGAGACACCCCGTGCTGCCAGATTCCCCGCAGGCACCCCGCTCACCATCGACGGCGCCGATCTCGGCCCAGCGGCTGCCGCTGCTCGGCCTGATCAGCTTCCTCGGCCTCCCCATCGGTGCCTTTGCCGCGCACATCGCCACTGCGGCCAACCACGGTGTCACCGCAGGCGCCAGCACCACCGGTGTCTCGATCGGCGTACTCGCCTCGGCCGCCGTGGGTCTGATCGCCACGGTGGGCTCGCGCGTGCGTCAGGAACGCTGGCCGTGGCTGGGCATCACCGGCGCGGTACTCAGCGCTGCGCCGCTGGTGCTGTTCCTGGTCGGGATGATGTTCAAGCACTGAGCCGCCCGCTCAGTGCCGGTGCCGCCGCCAGGCATTCCACACATGCGTGCTGGCCAACAGCAGGCTGCCGACCACGGTCATCGGGGTCTCGGCCTCATGGCTCGGCCAGCCCACGGCGCCGGCCAGCAGCAACAACAGCCCGGCCAAAGCACCAGTGATCGCCAGCACGGGCAGGCGATGCTGGCGGTGCGCGCGCCACAGCGCGAAGCCGGTCACCGGCGCAGCAATCGCCACGAACAGGGCATGCACCCACTCGGCTTCGGCCCACACGCCCATCAGCGGGAGCATCGCCGCCAGCAGCGGCAGGGCCAGGCAGTGCAGCAGGCATAGGCCGGACAGCGCAATGGCGCCGGCGTCCAACAGGGCAGAGGATCGCTTCATGGGGCGTGGGGGTCTTGGTCCGTTAATGTTATATAGTAACATTTCAATTCCTCTCCAGACCTGCTGCGCCATGACTGCCTCTGCTGCCCTTCATGATTCCCGTCTGCCGGTAACGGTGCTGTCCGGCTTCCTCGGTGCCGGCAAGACCACCCTGCTCAATCAGCTGCTACGCAACCGCGAGGGCCGCCGGGTGGCGGTGATCGTCAACGACATGAGCGAGATCAATGTCGACGTGCAGCTGGTCCGCGATGGCGGCGCCGCGCTCAGCCGCACCGAGGAGACGCTGGTGGAGTTCAGCAACGGCTGCATCTGCTGCACGCTGCGCGATGACCTGCTGCACGAGGTGCGCAGGCTTGCGGCGGAGGGACGCTATGACTATCTGTTGATCGAGTCGACCGGGATCGCCGAGCCGATGCCGGTCGCGGCGACCTTCTCGGTGCGCGATGAGGCGGGCTTCAGCCTCAGCGACATCGCGCGGCTGGACACGCTGGTGACGGTGGTCGATGGCGCGCAGTTCCTCCACGACTTCGGCTCCAGCGATCGGCTGATCGACCGCGGCCAGCAGGCCGGTGAGGAGGATGACCGTGGCGTGGTGAATCTGCTCGCCGAGCAGATCGAGTTCGCCAACGTGATCGTGGTGAGCAAGTGCGATCTGATCGACGACGACACGCTGCAATCCACGCTGGCCGTGCTGCGCGCGATGAACCGGGACGCGCGGCTGGTGCTGTCCGAGCACGGCAACGTGCCGCTGCACGAGGTGCTTGATACCGGCCGCTACGACTTCGTCAAAGCGCAGTTGGCACCGGGCTGGATGCAGGCACTGCGCGGGCAGCACACACCGGAGACCGAGGAATACGGCATCACCAGTTTCGTCTACCGCTCGCGCCGGCCGTTCCATCCGCAGCGCTTTGCGCGTCTGCTGGACACCGGGCTAGGCAGCGTGATCCGCAGCAAAGGCTTCTTCTGGCTGGCCAACCGCATGGACTCGGTGGGTGAGCTCTCCAGCGTCGGTGCGGCCACGCAGACCTCGGTCGCGGGGGTCTGGTACGCCTCGCGCGAGCGCATGGAAGCGGGCCTGGAGAACACTGTGCCCGAGATGCCACCTACGCGCGTGCCCTACACGGATATCGGCTGGGCCCGCCAACAGGCCGCGTGCTGGACCGCGCCTCTGCCCACCGTGGACCAGGTCGGCGATGCGGGCGAGTACCAGGCGATGCGCCGGCTGTGGCATCCCTGGTGGGGCGACCGCTGCCAGGAACTGGCGGTGATCGGCGTGGCGATGGACGAGCACGCGGTGCGGGCCGAGCTTGATGCCTGCCTGCTCAATGATGAGGAGCTGCGCGCCGGGCCGCTGTTGTGGCAGTTGTTGCCGGATGCGTTCCCGGCGTGGGCGCGCGCATGAGCAAACGGATGCAGGAGTTCAGGTGGTCAGTTGCCTTGCCATGTCCTTGATGACCACTTCGATGATCGTTCGCACCATGCGCATCTCGCCGTACAGCGTCACCCCGGCGACATCCGCCCAGTGAGAGTTTTCCGTTTCGATCTCCGCCTTCACCGCCTCAGCCAACGGAACGACACGGGACACCATCTCGGAAAGGCGCCGCTGCGCCAAGCGCGACGGCAGGCCCAGCTGTATCCCGGCATCGACCAGCAAGGCTGGCGTGATATCGGCGAAACGCTGCACGCCGAGCAGATCCCAAGCAAGCGTAGACGCTTGCGGCCAGCTCGGACTGTCCTCTTTGTAGGCGCGGTTGCGGCCCGCGACGGTGCTGAGCAGATCGTAGTGTGGGGCAAGGTCGGTGCCACCTGTGCCGACGAGAAAGCTCAGGTTCTTCAGATGGGCATCGTCGTTGCCAGTCAACACATTGAACACCAACCAGTCAAACAGTCGCCTGCGCGTGTTAAGTCTCTCGCGGCAGTAGTGGATTGCCGCACCCAACGTCCGAAGGCTTCCCGCACTGTATTTGTCTCCGCGCTGGAGGTTCAACAGTTGGCAGGCGTCGATGGCATGCACGCGGCGTGTGCTGCCGCCGTCCGTTACACGGTCAAACCGTTCGATCAGAAAAACCGGCTCGGGCACATAGCGTCGCTGCACCTCGGGCACCATCAGCCCCATCGCGCGGGCCAGGCGCATGACAAAATACTCGTTGATCACCGTGTGCGGATAATCAGGGTCGGTACTGTCCGGCTTCAGAACATGGGTGGACGTTTCCGTGCCGACAGGCTGGTACAGCAAGCCTTGGTCTTCGATGACGGCCAATTTGTGTTGTGCGCCGGCCAGCGACATTCGCTTTTCCGCGCCGCCGGCCAGTGAGTGGCGCGGCAGGTTCTGGATGCGCTGGGAGAGTTCGGCATCCGGCAATCGCGCCCGGCTCCCTGGCGCCAGGGTTACATGCGGGGGCAGCAGGGTCAGCGCACCCGCGGATTCAGTACCGTAGTGGGTCAGCAGGGCGAAGTCATCGCTGCCGCGGAGTCCAGCGTCCTGCGCCATGCGTGTGCGCTGCTGATCTTCTGGGAGCAGATTGTCGAAGTACCATTGCACGGGGCGCGAAGTACTGCCGTCCAGAAGGGGGCTGTGGCTGCGCGGCAGCCAAGGCGAGAGGTCGAAGCTCTCTGGATGATCACGCCAGGTGGGCGCGTACTCGAACCGCCATAGGTTTCGATGCTCGTGCAAGGTGCCAACGGGCTGGCCATCCAGGGTGGCCAGCAACGCGCGCTCTGGATAGTGCATCCCTTCCAGGAACACGTCACCCAACGCAGGTTGGGCAGCGTTGATGGATGACGAATTCATCGTTTCGCTCCGCGCATTCTGTCCTGCTCCTGCAGCAGTGCTACGGCCGCGTCGGGCACATCGATCTCCACGCGCAGGCCGAGTTCCGTTAGAACCTGGAACAGCTTCTGCCACTGCACAGTGCCGCCGCCGCGCTCGACCTTGGCAAGGAAGTTCTCGCTGACGCCGATGCCTTCGGCGGTGGCGTCCTGGCGCATTCCCTGGCACTTGCGCGTGGCTCGGACCAAGGGACCGAGTTCTTCATGGTGCTTGAGCGTGACCTTCATGCATTATCCTTACGGACGTGTGGATTCTGCGGCAGTGGTGCGAGAGTACGCCAAAATCCTTTTTGACGTAAGGATTTCAATTAAAGGCGTGTCGACACGAGAATAATCCTCTCGATCATGAGGATTCAAACCAGCCCGTCAGTTGCCACCCGACGCTCGTCGCGCTCAGAACGTCAGTCAATCCCACCGCCTCCAGCAGCGCGGCATCGTGCGACACGATCATCAGCGTGCCGCGGTACTGGCTGAGCATCTGCTCCAGCGCGGTCAGCGAGGGCAGGTCGAGGTGATTGCCGGGTTCGTCGAGCAGCAGCAATTGCGGCGGCGTCTGCGCGTACAGCACGGACGCCAGCGCCGCCTTCAGGCGTTCGCCACCGCTGAGCGTGCCCAACGGCCGCAGGCTGCGCTCGGCATCCAGGCCGAGCAGGGCCAACTGGGTGCGCAGCGTGCCTTCGTCGGCCACCGGATGCGCGCGTTGCAGCAGTGACAGGGCCGAGGCGTCATCGGGCAGCATCGTGAGCGACTGATCGAGCAGGGCGACGCTGGCCGCCACTTCGACGTGCCCCGACACCGGCACCAAGGTGCCGGCCAGCAGCCGCAGCAGGGTGGATTTGCCGCTGCCGTTGCGGCCCTGCACGCCGATCCGCTGGCCGCGCTGCACGGTGAGATCCAGTGTGTTCCAAGGCGCCGGCACCCACGGCAGTTCGGCGGCGATGAGCTCGGCCACACGCAGGGGCCCGGGCTCATGGATCACCGGCGCGAGCAGGGCGATCTCGATGTCCTGCTCCACCTCGCCGGCAGCCTCGCGCACGCGCGCATCCAGTTCGATGCGGCGCTCGTTCTGCTGTGCCTGCCAGCGGCCGGCAGTGTGCTCGCTGCGGTTCTTCATGCCACCGAGCAGGATCGGTGCCTGGTTGGCGGTGCGTGCATCGCGTGTGGCGCGCGCTTGCCGATGCGCCATCTTCTCGCGCTGATCGCGCAGCTCGGTCTGCTGCTGGCGGCGCTCGCGCTTGCGCAGGGTCAGCTGGGCCTGGGCACTGCGCCGCTCGTCCTGTTTCTGTTCGGCGTAGAGAGCGTAGTTGCCGCCGTACTGGCGCAGCCCGCCTGGCGACAGCTCGACGATACGCGCCATGTGCCGCAGCAACGTGCGGTCGTGGCTGATCACGATCAGGCCACCGTGCCAGCGCTGCAGCGCCTCGATCAGGCGTGTGCGGTGGGCGGCGTCGAGGTGGTTGCTGGGTTCATCCAGGATCAGCCCCTCGGCGCCGGACAGGAACGCACCGGCCAGCGCGACCTGCATCGCCTGGCCACCGCTGAGCGTGGCGGCGGGCCGCAGGGGATCCAGCGCGGGCAGGCCGAGCAGCTGCCACTGCGCCTGCAGCTGCTCGCGGAGGTCCCAGCGCTCACCCACGCGGGTGAAGTCGTCCGGATCCACGCTGCCGGCTTCGATGCGGTGCAGGGCATCGAGCACCGCGCCGACACCGGCCAGATCGGCGATACGGCCTGCGGGTACGCCGCTGTGCTGCGTGAGCAGGTGCACCGGGCCGCTGCGCAGGATGCGGCCGGAGCTGGGCGTGAAATCGCCACTGAGCAGGCGCGCGAGCAGGCTTTTGCCCACGCCGTTGCGCCCGACCAGGCCGGTCGGGGTGCCGTCGAACGCGGCGGACAGTTCGGAAAACAGGACCCGGCCGTCGGGCAGGGTCTGCGTCACGCGATCAAGCGTGAGAGCGAATGCGGTCATGCGACCTCCATTGGATGCCAAGGACTCCCCTCCTGCGGAACAGGTGGGTGGAGACGGGCCGTCAGACGACGGCGGCATCAATGGCGCATGTAGGCTTACCTCGGCAACAAAGGCGGCTGGCTGCCGCGCGGCCAGTATAAAACCGCGCGACCCCAGGGCGATGAACGCGGCCTGCTCAGCAGTTCACCCCGGTCAGCCGGGCGCTGATGAAATCGATGAAGACCCGCAGCTTGGGCAGCACATGGCGGCCGGAGGGCCACAGCAGGTAGAAGGTGCCGCAGGCATGGATGCGGTCGGCCATCACCCGCTGCAGGCGACCGTCGGCCAGTGCCTCGCGCACCGAGTGCTCGGGGATGTAGGCGATGCCGCGCCCGGCCAGCGCGAAGGCCAGCCGCGCTTCGATCGTGTTGCTGACCATCGACACCGGCAGTGCGAGCGGCGCGGCGCCCGGCGTCTGCGGCAGTGGCCACGGTTCCAGCTTGCCGCTGCTCGGGAAGCGGTAGTGCAGGCAGTCGTGCTGCAGCAGGTCCTCGGGCACGCGAGGCGTACCGCGGCGGGCCAGATAGTCGGGTGAGGCGACCAGATAGCGCGGAAACACGCCGAGTTGCCGCGCGCTGAGGCGTGAGTCGGTCGGCTCGCTGACCCGCAGCACGGCGTCGAAGCCCTCTTCGATCACCTCCACCAGCCGGTCATCGAAATCCAGCTCCAGGCGGATGCCGGGATAGGCGGCCATGAACTCGGTCAGCAGCGGCAGCGAGACGTCGCCGACCAGCGGCAGACTGACCCGCAGCACACCCGTCGGTGCTTCGGTCTGCTGGACCAGCTCATCGCGCGCGGCATCGCGCTCATCGAGGATGCGCCGGCAGCGGACCAGGAAGCGCTCACCCTCAGCGGTGAGGGTGACGCTGCGGGTGCTGCGATGGAACAGCCGCACGCCCAGCGCCTGCTCCAGCCGCGACACGGTCTTGCCGGCGGCCGAGGCGGAGATGCCGAGCATGCGGCCGGTCTCGACGAAGCTGCGGGTATCGGCGACCTGCACGAAGGTCTGCAGGTTGCCGAGGTTGTCCAAGGCTGACATGGGCGGTCGCAGGGGGGAAAGCGGGCACTGTAGCGGTCGGCAGGCCATGAGGGGCGGGAGGCGGAGGCATTGGCCCGAAACACTGCGGTGCGCTGGTACTTGGTTCCGGCCGAAGACCTTGCCGGGAGGGCAATTCCCCGATTGCGGCCTCGTCGGTCCGGAATGTACGGAGCGCTGACCCGCTGTTTCCCCGGCGGCTCAGCGCCTACGGTGGCGCTCCCCCCACTTGCGGCGCCTCCATGTCTATCTTCCCTGACGTCAGCGGTTCCACTGTCGCGCTGGATGCGATACCCACCCGGGTGCATCCATGAGCGGTCACGCGGTCGATGCCACCGCCGTGCCGCTGCCCAACGCGGCCACTCGATTGCCCTTCGGCGGCCTGCTGGCGCTGGCCTGCGCGGGCTTCATCACCATCCTCACCGAAGCATTGCCGGCCGGCCTGCTGTCACCGATGAGCGCCGATCTCGGTGTCAGCCGCGCACTGGTCGGCCAGCTGGTCACGATCTACGCCTTGGGCTCGCTCGTGGCCGCACTGCCGATGACCGCCTTGACGCGGCGCTGGCCACGCCGCCCGCTGCTGCTCACCGCGATCGCCGGCTTCGTGGTGGTCAATACCATCACCGCGATGACGCACCACTACGGCCTGATGCTGGTCGCACGTTTCTGCGCGGGCATCAGCGCGGGTCTGCTGTGGTCGCTGGTGGCGGGCTATGCCAGCCGCATGGTGGTGCCGCAGCTGCAGGGCCGCGCGATCGCCGTGGCGATGGTCGGCACGCCGCTGGCGCTGTCGCTGGGCATTCCGGCCGGTACGCTGTTGGGCCAGACCATCGGTTGGCGCTGGGCGTTCGGGTTGATGTCGCTGCTCAGCGTCGCCCTGCTGGTGTGGGCGCGGCTGGCGCTGCCGCCGTTGCCGGCCCCGGGTGCGGCGGCCCAGCAGCCGTTGGGCAACGTACTGCGTCTGCGCGGCATGCGCACCGCCTTGCTGACGATGTTTCTGTACGTGCTGGCGCACAACGTGCTCTACACCTACATCGAACCGTTTGCGGCGCTGTCCGGCGCGGCGGTGTGGCTGGATCGTCTGCTGCTGGTGTTCGGCGTGGCCGCGCTGGTCGGCATCTGGATCACCGGGCTGCTGGTCGACCGGTGGCTGCGCGCGCTGGTGATCGCCAGCACGGTGGCGTTTGCGTTGTCGGCCGTGGCGTTCGTGCTGTGGCCGGGCTCGCCGTGGGTGCTGGTGATCGGTACGGTGGTGTGGGGCATCTCCTTCGGTGGCGTTCCCACGCTGTTCCAGACCGCCGTGGCGCGCCGTGCCGACGAGGCCGGGGACATCGCGCAGTCCTTCGTGGTGACCGGCTGGAATCTGGCCATCGCGCTGGCAGGCATTCTCGGCGGCGTGATGCTGGAAACCGTCGGTGAGCGCTGGCTGCCAGCGGTCCTGCTGGTGCTGCTGCTGGCCACGTTGATGGTGGTGCTGCGCCAGCCGCGCGCCTGGGCGCCGATCACGCACTGAGCCCAGCCGCCGCACCCGGCAAGGTGGACCGTGATACCCGGCGCTATGCTGGGGCCGGGTATCACGATGGGAGTGACGGATGCACAAGGGAGTCCTTCGGAGTGGCGTGCTGGCATTGCTGTGCCTGGCCGGTATCGCGCACGCGGCCGAGCCGGAGCGGCGCATCGCGCTGACCATCGACGATCTGCCCTGGCAGCGTCTGGACGAACGCGCCGAGCCCGCGCTTGCCGCCCGTCATGCGCAGTTGATCGCAGCCCTGAAGCGGGCCGACGTGCCGGTGGTGGGCTTCGTCAACGAGGTCAAACTCGAGCTGGATGGGCGGGTGCAACCCGCACGGGTGCAGATGCTGCGCGACTGGCGCGATGCCGGGTTCGAACTGGGCAACCACACCTTCGGCCATGTCGATCTGCATGCGATCGGGCTGGCCGCCTACGAGCAGGACATCCTGCGCGGTGAGACCACGCTGCGCCCGTTGCTGGCCGAAACCGGGCAGGCGCCTCGCTGGTTCCGGCATCCGTATCTGCGTGCCGGGCAGTCCCCGGAAGAACGTGCTGCGCTGGGCGTGTTCCTGCAGCAGCACGGCTACCGGATCGCCCCCGTCACCGTCGACAACAGCGAGTGGATCTGGGCGTTCGCCTACGACCGCGTGCGCGACACCGAGACCGATCCGGTCGCGCGTGAGGCCCGCCTGCGCCAGCTGCGCCGTGGCTATGTGCCGTACATGCTCAACAAGCTGGACTACTACGAGCAGCAGGGGCAGCAGTTGCTGGGCCGGTTGCCTGCCCAGGTGTGGCTGATCCACGCCAACGCGCTCAGCGCGGACTGCGTGGAGGAGCTGGTGGCCGCCACGCGCCGCCGCGGCTACCGCTTCATCACGCTGGAGACGGCACTGCAGGATCCGGCCTACCAGCACGCCGACGGCTACAACGGCGCCGGAGGCATCAGCTGGATCCAGCGCTGGGCGATGGCCGAGAACAAACCGAAGGCGTTCTACGCGGGTGAACCGCCGGTGCCAGCGTGGGTGATGACGCTTGCCGGTCTGGAGGCGGAGTAACGCATCGGCTCAGGCCGGCGTGTCGTTGTTCGGATTCTGCATGTCTTCCGGCGCCTGTCCGTACTGCTGCTTGCGTTGCTGGTGGAAGGCCACGAACTCGTCCGGCGGCAGGGCCTTGGAGAACAGCCAGCCCTGCCCGAATTCCACTTGGCGCGCCTGCAGGTAGGCCAGCTGCGCAGGCGTTTCCACGCCTTCGGCCACAGTGAACAGCCCCAGCGTCTTGGCCATGTCGATGATGTGCGAGGTGACCGGGCTGGTGGCGCTGTCGGTCCCGATCGCATCGATGAACGACTTGTCGATCTTCAACGCATCCAGTGGCAGTTGCTGAAGGTACTGCAGGCTGGAATAGCCGACGCCGAAATCGTCGATTGCCACGCAATGACCGATGCGGCGCGCATTGGCCAGATGGGTACGCGCGCGGCGGATGTCGATGAAACCGCGCTCGGTCGCCTCCAGCCAGATCTGCTGCGGATGGATGCCGGTGCCATGCAGCTTGGCACTGAGCACCTTCAGTGCGCGGCCGCTGCTGACATCCTCGGCGGCCAGGTTGATCGCGATGTGCGCGCTGCGGTCCTGTACCAGCAACGCGCGCATGTCGGCGATCACGTGGTCGATGACCTGATCGGTCAGCGCCTCGATCAGCCCCGCTTCTTCAGCCAGCGGAATGAACAGGTCCGGCCGCACCAGGCTGCCGTCGGGACGGCGCCAGCGCACCAGCGATTCGGCGCCCACGCAGATGCCGGTGTCCAGCTCGATGATCGGCTGGTAGTGCATGAAGAACTCACGCTTGCGGACGGCCGTGGCCAGCTCACCGCGCAGCGACAGCCGTCGCCGCGACAGCCACACCACGCCACCGATCGCCGCCAGCGCGCCGATCACCCCGAGCGGGATGAACTGGCCGATCTGGTGGCGGAACGCAGCTACCAGGTCGGTGCGCGGGGCGGTGGCGACGGCCAGCCACTCCTGGTCCTGCGCGGTGGCGTACAGCGTCTGCCCTTCAGTACCGCTCGCCGGCTCACGCAGCAGCCGCTGCAGCAAGGCCTGGTCCTGGATGTCCTGCTGGGCGATCAGCCGCCCGTCGGGACTGGCGACGGCCAGCCGCACGTTGGGATCGACGATCACATCGATCAACCGGGCCGGGTCCATCAGGATGTCGTAGTGGCCATAGCTGAGCGCCATCAATGGCTGCTGCGGTGTGCCGGCCAGCGGACGGATGTCCAGCGTGATGCCGGCGCCCTCGGCGGTGACATAGGCAGGCGCGGGCTGCACGATTCCGGCGTCCATCGGGCCCCACGAGGTGCAGGCCAGCCGTCCGTCCTCGAAGTAGCCGATCTGCTCGGCCGAGTGGGTGCGCATCACCAGCCCGCGCATCAGCTGCAGGTGCGCGGGCGAGCAGGGCGCCAGGGTGCTGCGGTTGAGCTCGCGCAGGGTGTTCAGCGCGCCCTCGTAGGCGCGGTGTGCGCGCTGCAGGGTGCGCTCGGCGGTGGTCTGCAGCCGCACCTGCTCGGACTCGCTGGCGCGGCTCCAGGTGAAATAGAACACGGTGGCGATCGGCACGAGGGCGCCGAGCAGGGCCAGCAGGATGGTGACGGCGATGATCCTGGCGCGGTTCAAGCAGGTCTCGATGCCTCGTCGAAAGGGGGTTCCATGGCAGCCCGGCGGGCCAGGGCAGTCGCGGCCCCGAGCCGCTATATGACCATCAGTGCGTGAGGATTGAAACAGCGCAGACGTGGAAGGGCCATGATGTGCAGGAGGCTACCCCGCCAAGGTGTTGATTCCGACAGTGACGGGCGAACCATGGCGTCGGCCGGCCCGGCGGCCCGGTATTCACCTTCGGTTCGCGCCCCCGGCCGGATGATCGCGCCGCACCCTTCCGTGCCCCGATCCGAGCCCGATGAATCCCACCCTGCCTGCCGCGTTGGCTCTGTTGTCGTTGCTGCTGCCCGGCCTGGCGTCGGCGCGCACGGTCTACCGCTGCGTGCAGAGCAACACGGTCAGCCTGGCCACTGCACCGGAGCCAGGCTCCAAGTGCACCCCGCAGCAGATCGACGACAACGCCGTGCAGACCCCCAACCTGTGGGGAAACATGGGCATCTTCAGCGGCACCCTGTACGAGCGCGAGCAGGACGGTGCCTTGGTCTATTCAACCCGCAACCTGCCCGGCTCGCGGGTGTTCCTGAAATTCACCGTTGCCACCCCACCGGGTGAGCCGGCGCACGAAGGCCTCGGCAAGGTCGGCACGCCGCAGTTGAACCGGCACGCCAAGCAGTTCAAGGCGGCGGCCAAGGCGACCGGTGTGGACGATGCCTGGCTGCGCGCGATCGCCCATGCCGAGAGCAATTTCGATGCCGGTGCGATCTCGCCCAAAGGCGCGCAGGGCGTGATGCAGCTGATGCCCGATACCGCCACCGAGTACGGCGTGGCCGATCCGCTTTCGGCCGAGCAGTCGATCAGCGGCGGCGCGCGTTACATGAAGGCGCTGCTGCGTCGCTACAAGGGCGACCGTGTGCTGGCCGCCGCGGCCTACAACGCCGGCATCGGTGCGGTGACGCGCTACAAGGGCGTGCCGCCCTATGCCGAGACGCTGGCCTACGTGGAGAAGGTCAGCGCGTTGTACGTGCGCTATCGCGAGGCGATGGGGTTCAAGGTGGAGACGCCGGCGAAGTAGGGCTGCGTTTCAGCGTGGCCATCCTGCGCCGAGCAACGCGTGCTGCTCGCTGCGGCCGACGGCGTTCAGAGCGGTCTGCACGTCCGCGCGTTCGACCCACGGGTTTGCAGATGCGCACGCAGCCCTTATCGTCGTGCCCTTCGAACGACAAGGATGGCAATGGGACGCAACGCTTGGGCAGGGATGATCGCCGCAGCCACCGCTGCGTTGCTGGCATGGACGTTCCTGCGCGTGCCATCGCCGCCCCTGCCGCCGCCCGGACCGATACCCACCGTGCTGGGCTGGTCACCGCGCATCGACAGCGTCGCCGGCGACGGCGTGGGCGGCAGCACGGAAGGCCCCGCCGTCCAGGCGCGCTTTGCCGATCCGTACGGCTTGGCCGTGGACGCGCACGGCGTGGTCTATATCGCCGATGCCGGCGACAACAACCGCATCCGGCGCCTGCACCCCGATGGTCGCGTGGACACGCTGGCCGGGCAGGGCGAAGGCTGGCGCGATGGCGCTGTCTTGCAGGCGCAGTTCAACACGCCTTCCGGGATCGCGCTGGATGCCAGCGGCAACGTCTTCGTCGCCGATACCGGCAACCACGTGATCCGGCGCATCGCGGTGGACGGCACCGTGAGCACGCTGGCCGGTGATGGCCAGCGGGGCTTCATCGATGGGCCAGCCGCGCAGGCGCGCTTCGATGGACCGATGGGCGTGGCGGTGGACGCGGGCGGCCGCGTGTACGTGGCCGATACCTACAACGACCGCATCCGCGTCATCGAGCCCGATGGGCGGGTGCATACCGTAGCGGGCGGCGAACGCCCGGGCATGATCGATGGCTTGGGGGCGGCCACCCGCCTGGATACGCCGGTCGCGCTGGCACTGGATCCGCAGGGAAATCTGCTGATCGCCGATCTGTTCAACAATGCGATCCGCCAGCTTGCACCGGATGGCACGCTGAGCACCCGCGTCGGCGATGGCGGCCTGCTCAGTGGTCCGCTGTCGTTGGCGGTGACCCACGATGGGGTGATCTACGCCAGCGACATCAACGGCAAAGTGGTGCAGATCTCGGCGCAGGGTCATCAGCTGGCCTTGGCCGGCGTACCGCCGCAGCCGCGCTTCGCCCGGCCCACCGCGCTCGCGCTGGATGCCCAGGGTGGGCTGTACCTGGCCGATGCCGCGTCCTACCGTGTGCACCGGCTGCGCGCGCTGGCAGTGGGCGACACTGCGCCGCCGGCACTGATCGGCCCGGCACCGGACGCACCGTTGCCCAACACCGCTGGCCGCTGGCCGTTGGCCCCACAGGATGGCTGGCATGAGGTGGTCGGCACGTTGGGCGAGGTGCGCGGCGACTTCAAGGGCGAGAGCCGTCATCACCTGCACGGCGGCTTCGATATCCGCGGTGATATCGGCCAGCCGGTGCTGGCGATTGCCGACGGCAAGGTCGATACGCCGTTCGCGGCGTGGTCGGTGGGTGGCCAGGCCGAAGGTCTGTCGCTGGGCCGGCTCAAGTACATCCACATGAAGGTCGGCCGTGATCCGCGCGACCAGCCGTTCGATGCGCGCTGGCAACAGGTGTTCGATGAGGAGGGCAAGCTCGAGCGCATCCGCGTGCGTCGTGGCACGCGCTTCGCTGCGGGCGAATCGCTGGGCAGCATCAACCGCATGGCGCATGTGCACCTGAGCGTGGGCGCCAGCGGCTTCGAGCGCAATGCGGTGGCGCTGGGCTTCACCGGGTATGCCGATGCCTTTGCGCCGCGCATCACCGAGGTGGCGGTTCTCGACGACCTGGACCAGCCGATCAGGGCCGGGGCCGACGGCCGCGTGGCGATTCCCCGCCAGGGCCCGGGCGTGCAGATCGTGGTGGAGGCGTGGGACCAGGTGGATCGCAATCTGCCACGGCGGCGGCTGGGGCTGTACCAGGTGGGTTATCAGGTCCTGGATGCGCAGGGCCAGCCGCTGACGGGGTACGAGCAGCCGCGCTTCAACATCGTGTTCAACCGGATGCCGCGCGAGGACAGCGCCACCCGCGTGGCCTACGCACCGGACAGCGGCATCACCGTGCATGGCAGTGCGGTCACGCGGTTCCGCTATCTGGTCACCAACACCGTGCGCGATGGGCTGGTCGAAACCGGGCGCTGGCAGCCCGATGCGTTGCCAGCCGGCGACTACATCCTGCGTGGCAGTGCGCGCGACTACAGCGGCAACGAAGCGATCGGCCCGCGCGATCTGAAGGTCACGCTGCTGCCCTGAGCGGGATCAGGCGCCGACGCGCACACGCTCGGCATCCATGTCGGCCAGCGGCCGCACCTCGATGCTGCCGAAACGCGACCACGGGAACTGCTGGGCGATACGCATCGCCTCGGCGTGGTCCGGCGCGTTGATCAGATTGAAGCCGGCCAGCAGCTCGTGGGTCTCGGCAAACGGGCCATCGGTGATCCGGGTCTGTCCCTGACGCACGCGCACCGTGCGTGCGCTGTCCACGGGTTCGAGTTTCTGCGCCAGCACGAGGGTGCCCTCGGCCTGCAGCCTGTCCGCGTGCTGCAGGCAGTCGTGCATCAGGCGGTCGTACTCGTCGCTTGGCAGGGCCTGCAGCAGACCCTCGTCGATATAGATCAGCAGAAGAAATTGCATGGGGGGACCAGGAGGGGCTGGGAAGCCGCATCATGCCCCAGCTCCCGCAGGCAGGGTGTTGCAGCGCCGCAGGAACGGCCTGTTCAGCCACGGCGAAAATAATCTTTCCGGGGGTGTCGATTTCCGTCCCGTTGGCACGTTGTATCCAGTGAACGGCCCGGGTGACGGGCTGGCACACAGGAGTACCCCGTGAAAGTCATGGTTCTGGTCAAGGCAACCGCGGCCACCGAGGCCGGTCAACTGCCCACCGAGCAGGAGATCCGCGCCATGGGCGCCTACAACGAGCAGCTGGTGCAGGCCGGGATCATGCTGGCCGGCGAGGGCCTGCACCCGACCTCGCGTGCCCGCCGGGTGGCCTTCGGCAGCGAGCCGCCCCGTGTGATCGACGGGCCGTTCGCCGAAACCCGCGAGCTGGTCTGCGGGTTCTGGCTCTGGCAGGTCCGTTCGCTGGACGAGGCCACCGAATGGCTCAAACGCGCGCCGTTCGCCGCCGGCGATGTGGTGGAACTGCGCCCGATTCTCAGTGCCGAGGATTTCGGCGCGGCCTTCACCCCGGAGTTGCAAGCGCAGGAAAAGCGTCTGCGCGACCAGATCGGCATCGACGATTGACCCATCCCACATCCCTGGAGCATTCCCATGAAACTGATTCCGTTCCTTGGCTTCAACGGCAAGACCCATGAGGCGATGGCCTTTTATGCGCAGGTGCTGGGCGGCAAGGTCACCGCGGAAACGAAGTACCGCGACATGCCACCGATGGAAAGCCAGGAAGGCTGTGGCGAGATGCCGCCGGAGACCCTGGACCACGTCGCGCACAGCCAGCTGGAGGTGGGGGCGGCGATCCTGATGGCCGCCGACGGCCCCTCCCCGGACGGGCAGGGCAGCACCACGATCAACATCGAGGTCGACTCGATCGAGGAAGCCGAGCGCGTCTTCAGCGCGCTGGCCGACGGCGGTGAGATCAGGATGCCGATCACCGAAACCTTCTGGGCCCATCGCTGGGGCTTTCTGATCGACCGCTATGGCAAGCCGTGGATGGTCAACTGCATGAAGCAGTTCTGAGCCCGGACGGGCGCGATGGCACCCCGCCGGGCCGCTTGTACCTGCGTCGCGCCGGTGGTCTGATCGGCCGCATGGACACGGCACTGACGCAACGACTGGAGACGATCTGGCGCATGGAGTCGCCAGTGCTGACCGCCCGCCTGACCCGCCTGCTCGGCGGCGATGTCGGCCGTGCCGAAGAGCTGGTCCAGGACACCTGGCTGGCCGCGCTGGAGCGCTGGCCCAGCCAGGGTATGCCGGACAATCCCGGAGCGTGGCTGATGACCACTGCGCGCAACCGCGCCATCGATGTGCTGCGCCAGCACCAGCGCGTCGCCGGCCAGCATGCACAGTACGGCAGCGAGCTGGAGCCGCTGCCATTGCCGCCGCCGGATGACAGCGACGCGCTGGAAGACGATATCGGCGATGACCTGCTGCGGTTGATGTTCGTCGCCTGCCATCCGGTGCTGGCTGCCGATGCGCGCGTGGCATTGACGCTGCGGCTGCTCGGAGGGCTCACCACCGATGAGATCGCGCGCGCCTTCCTCGCGCCGGAGCCGACCATCGCCCAGCGCATCGTGCGTGCCAAGCGCATGCTGGCGCAGAAGCAGGTGCCGTTCGACGTGCCACGCCACGCTGCATTGCCGGAGCGCCTGGCCTCGGTGCTGGAGGTGGTCTACCTGATTTTCAACGAGGGATATGCGGCCAGTGCCGGCGATGACTGGATGCGCCCGGCCTTGTGCGACGAAGCGCTGCGGCTGGGGCGCGTGCTGGCCAGCCGGCTGCCGACCTGGCCGCAGGTGCAGGGCCTGCTCGCGTTGATGGAGCTGCAGGCATCGCGCACCGCCGCGCGGACGGATGCGACCGGCACACCGATCCTGCTGCCCGACCAGGACCGCACGCGCTGGGACTGGCTGCAGATCGCCCGTGGGCAGTCGGCCCTGCAGCAGGCGGTGGCGCTGGGAGGAAGCGACGATCCGTATGTATTGCAGGCGGCCATCGCCGAATGCCACGCGCGCGCGCGTCGCGCCGAAGAGACCGACTGGGCACGGATGGCGGCGCTGTACGCGCGGCTTGCGCAGGTGCAACCCTCTCCAGTGGTGGAGCTCAATCGTGCCGTTGCCGTGTCGCGGGCGAAAGGGGCGGCGGCGGCCTGGCCGCTGGTCGAGCAGCTCAGCGCTGATCCGCGCCTGCGCGACTATGCCCCGCTGGCCGCAGTGCAGGGCGACCTGCTGGCCCAGCTGGGCCGTGCGGCCGACGCACGGGCGGCGTTCGAGCGGGCAGCAGCGCTGACCGCCAACGGCCGCGAACGCGCGCTGTTGCAGGCCCGCGCGGAGGCTCTGGCACAAGGCTGACGCAATCTCATCTTGTCGGTCTGCATGGTTGCGGCTATCGTTGCGCCCTTCACAAGCATGACTGGGGCTGACCCCCGGTCAGCAACCACAGGGACAAAGGCTGATGCCGTCAGGGAAGAAACCGCTACGCGCGATGCGCGCGTGGATGCTGCTGTGCGTGTTCCTCATCACCCCATTCGCGCATGCGGCCGACAAGGCGCAGCAGGCGTACTGGGCTGGCTTCGCCTATACCGGCGAGCAGGCTGCCCGCAGCAAGGTGGCGCCGCATAGCACCCGGGTCATCGACCAACGCGGCGCCGAGGCATTGAACCAGCAGCTCGCCAGTGCCCTGCGCCGCCAGCCGCCCGCCCACCTGCAGCTGATCAGCGACCAGCTTGCCAAGCTGGATGGCACCACCAGCGCCACCGTGCTCGCCGCGGCGCTGGACCGTGAACTGGTCTCGGTCGAACCGATCGGCGACCAGTATAAGGTGCTGGTGGAGGTGGCACTGCAGGCGCTGTTCTTCGATTTCCGCGAGCGCCAGGTCATCGCCTCCTACCCGGTAACGCTGCAGCGTATCGACCTGCAGGACGACCGCCCGTCCGAAGGGGATATCGACGCGATCATCGCCGATCTGCTCTATGGCACTGCCGCTACCGCATTGCCGCAGGTGCTCGCACAGACCCTGGCCAACGCGCAGCTTCCCAACGCCTCGATGCGGCGGCTGCAGGTGGGTGGGGTGACCTTGTCCGATGCAGCCCGGGCCAAGCTGCCCGACCCTGCGATGGAAAGCACGCTGCGCGCCACGCTGGCCCATGAGCTGTCCAAGACGCTGTCATCCAATACCGGCATCGGCCTGTTGCCACCGGCCACCGGGGAAGCGATCGGCGGTGCGATGGCCGCGCGCTTTGCCGACGGAAAGGTGTATCAGCTCAAGATTCCCGAGCCCGATTACGTGGTCACGCTGACGCTCGATGCGATGAAGAGCGGCGTCGTCAATGAAACCGCCGCCATGAAGACGATGCTGTTCGGCGCGTTCTTCCAGGTAAAGGTGACCGAGCCGTTCTCCGGCAAGGTGTATTTCGACCAGCCCCTGCGCAAGGGTGCCACCAAGGTGGTGCCGGTCACGCAGTGGCGGGTGGACCAGTGGTCGGCCAACTACGAAACCGTATTGGCCGGCTTTGATGCGTTCGCTGGCGCTGCTGCCAAACGGGCGGATTCGCGCGCCTGGCTGGATGAGCAGAAGCCGGGCGGACGCCCCCTGCAACAACAGATCCAGGCCCTCCAGGAGTTGATCAAGTCATGTCGTTGATTCGTGCTGTACTGCTGATTCTCATTGCACTGATGGTCACCGCGCCGGTCGCGGCGCAGACCGCCAGTTCCCGCGGCATGGGCTCGGCCAGCTATGGTCTGCGCCTGAGCGCCGATACCCGTGCCCAGGCCCTGAACAAGGCCAAGGTCAACGCGCTGGAGGCCTACATCGCCGAATCCGGCGCGGCCAAGCTGCGCCTGTTCGAGTCCCGCCGCCCGGAGTTCATCGGCGAGATCGACCGCTTCGTGCTCTCCACCGTGACCCTGTCGGAGAACGAAGACAAGAAAGCCAAAACGTACACGATCAGCGTTCGCGCCGAGATCAACACCACGCTGCTGCAGACCAAGCTGGATGCCGGCTCTGCCGTAGCCGGCGCACGCAGCAATGAGCGCTCGCTGCTGACCTTCCTGTTCATGGCGCGCTCGCAGGACACCGTGCAGTCGTTCCAGGACAAGGAATACCGCCGCGTGGACGCCAGCCGCAGCTACGACGAGAACACCCGCGAGGGCGACTCGTTCCGCGGCAACTCGGTCAGCACCAATGGCAGCGTGAACCAGAACGCCTCGGTGTCGGTGACCAGCGGTGGCAGCACCACCGCGCGCAGCGACACCATCAGCTGGAAGGTGGCCAACGCCGCCGAGGTCAACACCGCGATGACCGGTGCCTTCAGCAGCGCCGGCTATGAAGTGGTTGAAGCCGAGTACGTGGAAGGCGAAAGCCGCGGCCTGCTCAGCATCGAACGCATCCGCAAGGACTTCAGCACCGGCAATGATCTGTCCGCTGCGACCCTGCGCGATACCGCCAACGGGATCCGCGCTGCGAACATTCCGTACATCGCTGTGGGCACGCTCGACATCGGCATGCGCGATCGCGATCCGGCCTCGGGCAATACCCGCGTGTACGTCACGGTGACCGGCAAAGTGCTGGACGTGACCGGCCGCTTCCCGCGCACCGTCTCTTCGGTCGGCCCGGTGCAGTACGCCGGACTGGGCCCGAACGAAACCGTCGCCCGTACCAATGCGCTGCGCGAAGCCGCCGAACAGGCCGCGCAGCAGATGATCAACGAGCTGAACGTCAAAGCCGTTCGCTGAAGCCGTGCGGCGCATTACGGTGCGCCGCCACACAGACACTCTTCTCCTCCTCAGGACTATTCCCATGATCCGTAACACCGTCATCGCACTGGCCATCGCCGCTTCCTTCGCCGCCCCGGCGCACGCCCAGCTGGGCAAGCTGAAGGGCCTGGTCGGCGGCGCGACCGCTACCGAAGCCAGCGCCGCCGGCGCCCCGGATGAAGCCGCGCAGGACGCCCTGGTCCGTCGTTTCGTCGCCTCGCAGTCGCATTCGCTGGCTGCCCAGACCTCCTTCGCCAAGGCCTTTGGCCTGGCCGAACAGGTGCAGCTGCTGGAAGCCGAGCGCCAGGCGCTGTCCTCCGGTGCAGTGGACGTGAGCAAGATGAAGAAGTCGGTCTCGGTCAGCGAAGCCGCCCAGGCGGCCATCGATGAGCGCGTTGCCGCGCAGCCCGAACTCAGTGCCGAATCCAAGCAGTACTACACCGACGGCCTGGTCTCGCTGCTCGCCTCCGCTGCCGAAGGCCAGAAGCTGAGTGGCGAAGCCAACAACTTCGCCAGCGGCATGAAGAACCTGGGTCCCGCGCAGCTGGCCACCGTCGGCCGCAAGCTGGTCGCCGGTGCCTGGGTCGCCAAGGAATCGCCGGGCTACCTGAAGGGCCTGTACGACACCTCCAAGTCGGCGCTGACGTTCGCCCGCGCCAGCAAGATCAAGGTGCCGGGCAATGCCGATTCGATGCTTGACGGCCTGAACTGATCCGGGACGGCCACGCATGCAGATCTCTACCCGACTGCTGAGCCTGGCCATCGCCGCTACCCTGCTTGCCGCGTGCGGCAAGCAGGAAGCGCCGGTGGACGAGGTTGCCAGCAAGACTGAATCCAAGGTGCTGCCGTCTGCGGATGCCGACGCTGAACCGCTGCGCGGTACGCCCGATTTCGGCGGCACCACCCAGGTAGCGCGGGAAGCCGATGGTATCGGCAGCACGCCGGAACTGGCGGTGCTGGCCGCGCTGCAGTCGGCCGTGGCGCAGGTCAATGGCGTCCGTGTCGCCAGCCAGATGCAGACGCTCCGTGCGGGTCTGGATGTCGATGTCGACGGTCACCATGCCGGCAGCCTCCAGGCCAATGCCTTCGCCCAGCAGGCGATCGCGGCGTCGCAGGGGGCCGTGCTGGGCTACGAGATCCTCTCGCAGGAGGAGATCCGCCAACTTGATGAAGAAGTGATTGAACGCGTGCGGGCCAGCGATGCCGGCTTCACGTACGCCGCCTCGGCGTCGGCCAGTGGCTCGGCACAGGCGCAGGCCGACGCGCGTGGACAGGGCGGTTCGGCTTCCGCCAGCGTCAAGGAAAGCTACAGGGAAAGCGCGAAGGTCGATGCCAAGCGTGGGGCGAGTTCGTACGAGTCCGACGTCAGCCATCGCACCATGCGCAGCTACTGGAAGGTCCGCATCCGTGCCGACATCGCCAAGTACCGCGCGCCGGACGAGCAGGGGCGGCCGAAGATCGTCGTAGCCCTGCCGCACGTGCGGTCGGGTACCTATGCCGTCGGCGATGGCCGGGTAAGCAGCGAAGAGGTGGCGCGTGCCATCCGCGCCCGCCTGTCCGACACGCTGACCCAGACCAAACGTTTCATCGTGCTCGACCGTGAGTTCGGCGATGAAATGCAGGCCGAGATCGATCACATCAACAGCGGCAACGTGCGCCTGCAGGACACCGCACGCCTTGGCCAGCAGCTGGCGACAGATCTGATCCTGATCCCGAGCATCGAGCGTTTCGAGTACCCGCGCAGCGTGCGTCAGCTGCGCATGTCCGACCGCCAGGTGAGTTCGTACTCCGGCGGTGGCCGCATCACCCTGCGGTTGATCAACGCGGCCACCGGTGAAGTAGTGATGTCCGACAGCTTCGATCACCAGCTGGCTTCGACCGGCCCGAGCACGCTGCCGCGCGTGGTGGACGGCAAGGGCATGGCGGCCACCATGATGGATTCGCTGTCCGGCCAGATCGGGACCGCGATCATCACCGAGATTTTCCCGGTCTCGGTCGTATCGTTGAGCGGTGACCAGGTGGTGCTGAGCCAGGGCGGTGACGCGCTGCAGGTCGGCCAGCGCTGGCAGGCGGTGGTGCTGGGCGAGGCCCTGAAGGACCCGCAGACCGGCCGCTCGCTGGGGCGCAATGAGACCCCGTGCTGCACGATCCGCATCGATCGCGTGGCGGCGCAGACCTCCTACGGGACGCTCGAAGAAGGTGCGGATCTTGGTGCCGCAGGGTTCCGCCCCGGGGCGATTGAACTGCGCACCCAATTGGGTGCGGTGAAGCCAGCCACGACCGCTGCGGCGGCATCGGGCAGCGGCAAGGCCCCGGTCCGTGCCGCCAAGCCTGCGGCGGCGGCCAAGCCGGCGGCGCCGGCAGACGATCCGAACTGGTGACACGACGGCGCCGGGCTCTGTCCCGGCGCCTGTCCCGGCGCGGCTTCGCCTACACTCTGGGTCCAGGTTTGGTCCCGTTGTGGAGAGAGCGATGAAGCGAGTAGTACTGAGCGTGCTGGCCCTGTCGGTGTCCGGCGCCCTGATGGCGGCAACGCCCAAATTCGATGGCGCGCGAATCTCCGCCGACGTCAAGGAACTGGCCTCCGATGCTTACGAAGGCCGCTCGCCGGCCACGGCCGGTGAGGAAAAGACCATCGCCTTCCTGAGCAAGCAGTTCGCAGCGGCGGGCCTGCAGCCGGGCGGCGACCTCAAGGACGGCAAGCGCCTGTGGACCCAGGCCGTGCCGCTGCTCAAGGGGGACATCGTGGGCACCCCGAGCCTCTCACTGAGCAGCAAGGGCACGCCGCAGACGCTGAGTCAGGGCAAGGAAATCGCCGTGCGCGCCGCCATGAACGGTGCCAGCGAAGTAGATATCAAAAACGCGCCGCTGGTCTTCCTCGGCTACGGCGTCAAAGCGGGCGAGCGCAACTGGGACGACTTCAAGGGCGTGGACCTGAAGGGCAAGATCGCGGTCGTGCTGATCAACGATCCGGACTTCGAAACCGGCCAGGGCGACTTCGACGGCAAGGGCATGACCTACTACGGTCGCTGGACCTACAAGTACGAAGAAGGCGCGCGCCAGGGGGCGCTCGGCGTGCTGATCGTGCATGAGACGGCACCGGCCTCGTATGGCTGGGCCACCGTGGCCGGTTCCAACACCAACACCATGTTCGACGTGGTCCGCGACAACCCGGCCGAAGCGCATCCGCTGCTGGAAGGCTGGATCCAGCGCGATCTGGCGGTTTCGCTGTTCAAGCGCGCGGGTCTGGATTTCGAGGCCCTCAAGAAGCAGGCGCAGACCCGTGACTTCAAGCCAGTCGAGCTGAAGGGCGAGACTTTCTCGGCCAAGTACGCGGTCAAGACCGAGGTGATCACCTCGCACAACGTGGCTGCGCGCCTGGAAGGCAGCAAGCATCCCGACGAGACCGTGATCTACAGCGCGCACTGGGATCACATCGGGGTGGGCAAGCCGGACGCGAACGGTGACACCATCTTCAACGGTGCGCTGGACAACGCCAGCGGCACCGCCTCGCTGATCGAGCTGGCGCGCGGCTTTGCCAAGGCAAAGCGCCCGGAACGTTCGGTGCTTTTCCTGGCGGTCACCGCCGAGGAAAAGGGCCTGCTCGGCTCGGAGTACTACGCCACCCACCCGCTGTATCCGCTCGGCAAGACCGTGGCGCTGATCAACATGGATGGCATGGCGCCTTTCAGCCCGTCGCGTGATTTCGGCATCTACGGCTCGGCCAAGCTGGAACTGCTGGACCAGCTCAAGGACGTCGCCAAGGGCTGGGACATCCGCTACACCCCGGATCCGAAGCCGGAAGCCGGCCTGTTCTTCCGCTCCGATCACTTCCCGTTCGCCAAGCGCGGCGTGCCGGCGGTGTCCTACTCGGCGGGCCAGGATTGGGTGGACGGCGGCGTCGCCGCTGGCAAGGCGGCGTCGGATGACTACACCGCCAAGCGCTATCACCAGCAGGGCGACGAATGGCAGCCGGACTGGACCTTCGCCGGTGCCTCGCGCGATCTGGAAGTGCTGTACACGCTGGGCAACCAGCTGGCCAATTCGCGGGCCTGGCCGAACTGGAGCGAGGACTCCCAGTTCCGCGCCCCGCGTGACGCCAGCGCCGCCGAGCGGAAGTAGTGCCGGCCGCTGGCCGGCTTCATCCCCTCAAACCCCGCCTTCGTCGCATGCCGCTTGTTCACCGTGGCGGCAGGGCTATGCTCGCCTCACTCCCTATGTGATGACGCCGCCGTGTTCGCCAGCCTCTCCCTGATCTTCCGCAATCTGTTGGCCTGGGCCGCCGCCATCGTGGTGGCGGGGTTCGTTTGGAGTGGCTTCTTCCACGGCATGGACGAAGGCCCCGGCTGGGTGTTCGGCTTGCTGGCCCTGTTCGTGATGGTGACCGCCCTGGGCAGCTGCATTGCCCATATCCGCCGGGTGCAGCACGCCGCCGGGCGCCTGGACGCGGCCACCCTGTCCAGCCGCCAGCGTCGGCAGATCGAGGTGCCGATGGACGCCGGCCCGGCCTTTGCCCTGGTGGAAGCCGCCATCGCCGAGCTGCCACGCGTGGAAGACATCGAAAGCGCTCCGGGCAGCCTGCAGGTGCGGGCCTACGTGCGCCGCGTGGATCCCTACAACGGCCGCCCGCCGTCACGCTGGAACCTTCCTGCGCGGCTGGCGATCAAGCGCAACAGCGTGCTCGCCACGGTCACACCGGGGCAGGGCACGAGCAGCGTGACCCTGCTGTTCGAGCCAGATGCCGGGGTATGGGCCGATCTGCTCGCCGTCGACGAAGGCAGCAACCATGAGAACGCCGAAGCGGTCGGCCGTGCGATCACCCGCCGGGTGGCCGAGCAGCGCCGCGACGAACAGGCTGCCGCCGAACAGACTGCCACCGAGAAGGAGCTCTCGGTGGCCAGGCTCAACCTCCTGCATGCGCAGGTGGAGCCGCACTTTCTCTACAACACGCTGGCCAACGCGCAGGTGCTGACCCGCACCGATCCGCCGCGCGCCGACCAGATGCTCGGGCACCTGATCCAGTACCTGCGCAGCTCGCTGCCCAGCGTGGATGAATCGATGTCCACGCTGGGCGTGGAGCTGGAGCGCACCCAGGCCTACCTGGAAATCCTCAAGATCCGCATGGGCGCGCGTCTGGCCCTGCAGGTGGATGTGCCCCCGGCGCTGACCAGCCTGCCGCTGCCCTTGATGGCGCTGCAGACCCTGGTTGAAAACGCGATCAAACACGGGCTCGAACCCAAGCCCGGCGGTGGCACGGTGTGGATCATCGCGCGCGCCTTCGACGACCATGTCACCCTCACCGTAGCCGATGACGGACTCGGTTTCGGGCAGGGCACCAGTGGTACCGGGATCGGCCTGAAGAACCTGCGCGAGCGGCTGCGCCTGACCTGCGGTGAGTACGCTGGCGTTGCGATCGTGTCCAATTTCCCCAGCGGCGTGGCAGCGACCATCACCCTGCCACGCGATGCCCGCGAGGCGATCCATGCAGCTTGATGCCCTCATTGCCGAAGACGAAGACCTGCTGCGACAGTCGCTGGTAGCACAGCTGCAGCGGTTGTGGCCCGAACTGCGGCTGGTGGCCGAATGTGAGGACGGCGCCAGCGCGCTGGAGCGCCTGGCCGAGCTGAAACCGGACCTGGCCCTGCTCGACATCCGCATGCCGGGCATCACCGGCATCGAGGTGGCCCGCGCGCTGCCGGAGATCAGCCCGCGCACCCAGGTGGTGTTCGTCACCGCCTATGACCAGTACGCCATCGATGCCTTCGAGCAGGGCGCGATCGACTACCTGCTCAAGCCGGTCAGCGATGAGCGCCTGCTGGCCACCCGCGATCGGATCCTGGCCCGCATGCAGCTGGGCCGGCCGGACAGCGGCATGCTCGAGCAGCTGCTGCAGCGCCTCGGCAATCAGCCCGCTGCGCCCTCAAGCGCCCCGCCACTGGCCTGGATCACCGCCAGCAACGGACGCGACACGCAGCTGATCATGCTCGAAGACGTGATCTACTTCCGTGCCGACAGCAAATACACCACGGTGGTCACCGAGCAGGGTGAAAGCCTGCTGCGGACCTCGCTGCGCGAGCTGCTCGACGCACTCGATCCACAACGGTTCCGCCAGATCCACCGCTCCACCATCGTGAACATGAAGGCAGTCGCCGCGGTCACCCGCGATGACACCGGCCGCGGCCAGCTGCGATTGAAGCATCGCACCGAAGTGCTCAACGTCAGCCAGCCCTTCATGAGCCTGTTCCGCGGGATGTAACACACCTTATTTTCGTCTGGAGCCTGCCATGCGTATCACCGTTGTCGCCAGTGTCTGCGTGTTGATGCTGGCGGCGTGCCAGCAATCGAGCAACACCTCCGTCACCCGCATCCGCGCCAACGGCGTGGATACGCTGTACAGCAAAACCACGGTCGACAACGGCGTGGCCAACTTCGACTGCATCGCCAGCAGCAGCGGCCACTGCCATTACCTGGTGCTGGATGCGCGCTGCAAGAAGGACACCGACTGCCCCTATCCGCCGCTGCACCGGTTGGCGGTGGCGGTAGGCAAGACCGAGCAGATGGCCGGGCTGCCAGCCGGCTTCAAGCACTGCGTCAGCGCGGTCCAGAAAGAACAATGCCACCGTGAGTGATCACGGTGGCATCGTGGCTCCCCCCTCATTTCGATAGGGTCAGAACGCCGGTTGCAGATGCAGGTTGGTACCGTTGGGCTGCTCGCCGACATGGTTGAGCTGGCCGACCAGTTCGGTGTGCTGCTTCATCCGGCCGATCTCGCGCATGATGCGGATGTCCTCGTGGCGCAGCTCGCGTTTGGCGCTCACCGCCTGCTTGTAGTCCAGCACCTCCGGGTAGTGATGGGCCATGTCCAGCGCTTCGGCGACACACTCCACCGTGTCTGCATCGGAGGTGATACGGGCGCGGCTGTTGAAGGCCTTCATCCAGCGCTCGAAGCCGGCGGTGTGATCGAACATGTTGGCCATGAACCAGATCACGAACAGGATCGACACCCATGAGCCGAACACGATCACCACGCGGGTGAAGGTGATATGGAAGTCATCCTTCCACAGATAATTGCTGATCAGGCCGAGGATGAGCAGCGAGGACGCCTGCCAGCCGACGATCGAGGCCATCAACCACTGGCCTTTGGCCTTGGCGAGCACCGCGACTTCCTCGCGGATCTGCTGTTCACTCTTGTTACGCCAATGCGCGACCTGTTTTTCGAACGGGCTGCTGTACAGCTCGTTGTCCTGCAACAGCAGACCCAAACCTTTGAACAAAGCGATCATGACGAGCTCCTTCTGGAACGTGCGGCAGCGCATTGGACGACGTTGTGGCACGTCCAGTTCTAGCACTTTCACCGCGCTTGGCAATGGGCAAAGCGCAAAGATCCGGCGTCATTCCTGCCTGAATGGGCAAACTCGCAGCGGATTTGCGCACTGCGGCACGTAAATGGCGGGGTAAATAGGCGCCAGACGGTCCTTTCCATGCTGCACATGCACATCGACGGCCCCCTGTTGGGCAAGGTCCTCGCCAGCCCTGCAGGTATCACGCAGAATTGACGCATCCGCGCGAAACGCCGGTCCGCTCCGCCTCGGTACTGCTGATGTCCTCCCTGTTGCGTTCGCTTGCCCGCCCCGCCACCGCCCCGATCCGCCGCTGGGTGCTGGGTGCTTTTCCCCGCGGCCAGAGCGGGATCGATTACGACCATCCTTTGGGCGACCCCGGCTGGTTCGGCCCGGACAGCATCACCTGGCGCGTGCACTCCGAATTCCCCGGGATGCTCGCCGGCGGCCTGTGCGCCCTGATGCTGCAGACCCTGCATCCACTGGCTTTGGCCGGTGTATACGACCATTCCAACTTCCGTGCTGACCTGGTCGGCCGCCTGCGCCGCACCACCGCGTTTGTCGCCGGCACTACCTATGCACCGACGGCGGAAGTCGAGGCGCTGATCGCCAAGGTGACCCGCATCCACGCCCAGGTGCGCGGGCACACGGCGGACGGTCGTGCGTATTCCGCCGACGATCCCGTGCTGCTGACCTGGGTGCATGTCACCGAGGCCTACGGCTTCCTGCAAGGCTGCCGGCGGTATTGCCGCGATGTGCCCACGGCGGTCGCCGATCAGTATTACCGCGAGTACAAGCGCGTGGCCGAAGCACTCGGCGCCACCAATGTACCGGCGTCGGAAACGGAGGTGGACGCGTATTTCGCACACCAGCAATCGGCGCTGCTGTTCGATGCGCGCTCGCGCGAGGTGCTGGAGGTGCTGTCCGGCATCCGCCTGCCGGTGCCGATGGCGGGGTTGTCACGTGAGCTGTTCCTCGGTGCGGGCGCGGCGTTGTTGCCGGACTGGGCGACGACGATGATCGAGCGCACGCCGATGCAACGTGCGCAATCACGGGCGTCTGCCGTGGTGCTGAAGGGCATGGCACCGCTGTTCCGGCGTGCACTGCAGGATGGCCTGGCGACGCGGGCATGCACGCGGATGGGTGTTCCTGCCAGTGTGCTTGCTGATTGGAGTTAACGCGGTAGGCACCGACCGTTGGTCGGTACTCGCGAGTGCACCGTTGCGCTGGCTAGGTCGAGCACGCACAGGCTTCCGGGACCCGCTGCAAGTACGTCCATGTAAGCTCGAATGCCGCCATCCATGGCGGCATACGGTCCCTCCAGCCTGCACGTGCCCGCCCCCCGACAATTGGCTGGCGGCCATGCTGAGGTCAAAAGCCAGTAAGCGGAGCTGAGCGGCAACGCGGAATCGCAGCGCTGCAGGAACGCGAAGCAGTAGCGCTATGAGGCACACTCAGTAGCAGTGCCAACCAGTGGATCAGAGTGGCGATGCTAAACAGCAAAGCAGCACAGAACTGCAGAAGTGCGGTGCAACAAAGCGCGAGCAGTAGAGCGGCCTTGTACTGGTCGACGAAGCGGGCCAGCGAAACAAACCCAATCACTGCCACAGCCGCGGAGCCGTGGACCGCTTTTCCCTTGCGCACCAGCCCATTGTCAAAGGGTGGGCATGGGTGGGGTGGCGGGACCGTATGCCGCCATGGATGGCGGCATACGAGCTTACATGGACGTACTTGCAGCGGGTCCCGACACCCCACCCATGCCCGCCCAGCTCAGAGAAGCCGCAAACCCCAGCCGTTGCTCTGCTCCAGCTCTGCAGCTCTGCAGCTCTGCAGCTCTAAAGCTCTAAAGCTCTAAAGCTCTAAAGCTCTAAAGCTCTAAAGCTCTAAAGCTCTAAAGCTCTGTGGCTCTACGAAAAAAAACGGGCGCCGAAGCGCCCGTTCTTTCATCTCAGCAAAACGCAATGAAACGCCTCACCACACCTTGACCCGCTTCTCCGGCGCCAGATACAGCTTCTGACCTTCCTTCACCTCGAAGGCCGGATACCACGCATCCAGATTGCGCACCGTCAACGCACGGAACTGCCCCGGCGCATGCACATTCGTCAACAGCGAATTACGCAACGCCTGCTCACGCGCCTTGCTCCGCCACGCCTGCGCAAAGCCCAGGAAGAACCGCTGATCCGGCGTAAAGCCCTCCAGCGTCTGCCCCGGCTTGCCCTGCAACGACAACTGATACGCATCGTAAGCCGTCGACAGACCCGCCACGTCCGCAATGTTCTCGCCCAGCGTCAACCGGCCATTCACCGACACCCCCGGGAACGGACTGTAGCTGCTGAACTGCGCCGCCAGCGCATCACCGGCCGCATCGAACTTCTTCAGATCCTCCGCCGTCCACCAGTTCTGCAGCTTGCCCGTCTCATCGAACAGCGCACCGGCATTATCGAAGCCGTGGCTGATCTCATGACCGATCACCGCACCGATCGCACCATAGTTCACCGCATCATCGGCCGCCCCGTCGAAGAACGGCGGCTGCAGGATCGCGGCCGGGAACACCAGACGGTTTTCCAACGGCACGTTCATCGCATTGATGGTCTGCGGCAGCATCGCCCACTCGCTGTGATCCACCGGCTTGCCCAGCTTGGCGATGTTGCGGCGGTACTCGAACAGCTCGGCACGCTCGGCATTGCCCAGCGCGTCATCGCGCTTGATCTCAAGGCCGGTGTAATCGCGCCACTTGTCCGGATAACCCATGCCGACGGTCAGGCCATCCACCTTGGCCTTGGCGCGCGCCTTGGTCTGCGGCGACATCCACGCCAATGCATCGATGCGCTTGGCGAACGCAGCGATGATGTTCTTGGCCATCTCATCCGCGCGCGCCTTGGTGGCCGGGTCGAAATGACGCTCGACGTACAGCTTGCCGATCGCTTCGCCGACGGCATGGTTGCTGTCATCGACCGCACGCTTCCAGCGCTCACTCTGCTGCGGCGTGCCGTTGAGCGTGGTGCCGTGGAAAGCGAAGCGCGCATCGGCGAACGACTTGGGCAGGTACGGGGCGGCGCGGTCCAGCGCATGGAAGGCCAGGTAGTCCTTCCAGACCTCCAGCGGCTCGGTCGCGACCAGGCGCGAAATGCCGGCCACGGCCTTGGGCTGCCAGACGATGAAGTCCTGCTGGGCATCCAGGCCGGCCGACGCCAGGAAGGCGCTCCAGTCCATGCCCGGTGCCTTGGCGCTCAGATCGGCCTGCTTCCAGGCATTGGCGCCCTTGGCGACGTCGTTGGTCTCTTCCTGGGTGGCGTGCGCCTGGGCGATCTTGGTCTCCAGCGCGAGGATGCGCTGCGCCTTGGCGGCGGGATCGGCGACGCCGGCCAGCTGCAGCACCTGGGCAATGTAGGCCTGGTACTGCTTGCGGATCTCGGCCATGCGGCCGCCCTGCAGGTAGAAGTCGCGGTCCGGCAGGCCCAGGCCACCCTGCACCAGGTACGGCGCGGTGCGGTCCGGCTGCAGCAGGTCCACCGAGACCCACACGCCGAACAGGCGGTCGGTGTAGAAGTTGGTGGCGTTGAGCAGGTCCACGTCGGCACGCAGGGTGCCGCCCAGCGCGGTGGCCAACGCGGCCTTGTCGCCAATCCCGGCGATGGCGTCCAGCGCCGGCTTGACCGGGGCGGCGCCGCGCGACTCGATGCCCGCCTCATCCATAAAGGCGGCGTAGTAGTCGCCGATCAGCTTGGTCTCGCCCTCGGCCTTGGTATCGGCGGCGGCACCTTCGAGGATCGCGCGGGTGTCGGCCAGGGTTTTCTCGGCGATGACGTTGAAGCTGCCGTAGCTGGAGCGGTCGGCCGGAATTTCGGTGTTCTTGACCCAGGTACCGTTGGCGAAGCCGAAGAAGTCATCGCCGGCGGCAACGCTGCGGTCCATGCCGGCGGCGTCGAAACCGAAACTGCCCAGCTGCGGCTTGGGTGCGGCCGGTTCGGCCGGGGCGGTCTCGGGCGCGGCGGCGGCCGGCGCGGTGGCCTCGCGGTCGCAGGCGGCCAGGCCCAGCGACAGGCTGGCGGCAATGGCGAGCATCAGGGTGGGGCGACGCAGCTTGGACATGGGGCTTCTCGGCAACGGAAACGTCCAAGTCTAATCCCGTCCTGGTCGCGTGGTTATGCCGGCTCCGGCGGCTTCGCCTGCCGGTTGTGGCGGGCCTCGGGTTTGTCAACGCGGCCGGGCACAGCGTCCTCTTCCCGAGCCGCGCGCGCTGGTGCATGCTGGGCCGGCCGGGGTTCGCACGGGGGCCACTGGCGACCGTGTGAAGATCCAAGCGTCAAGAATCCCGGGTGTCGGCCGCTCAGGTTTGGGGAAGCCAGGAAGCGCTACAGATGAAATCAGCCCGTCGGTGTACGAGAGCGTTGCGGTGCCCGCGTTGAGCCGTGCCATGGCACGTCCATTGCGGACGATCGTGTGGCTGGGGGTTTCCCTGGGCGTGCTGCTGGCGATCGGGCTGGTGGCCATGTTGACCAACGACTATCAGCGTCGGCAGGAGGCTGCGCAGCGGCAGAGCTCGGCGCTGGCGACCGGTGCCCAGCGCCTGCTGCGGCTGGAGCTGCGCAATCTGGAGCGCGCCATGCAGGGCATCGCAGAAGACGGCGCGCTGCTGTTCCGGCGGGTACCGGCGCAGGCGCCGGATCTGCTCGACGACGCCATCAGCGGCGTGCTGCAGCGGCATGCCGAGCTGCACAGCATCGTGGTGGCCGACCAGCACGGGCGCGCGCTGACCAGTGGCAGCGGCGATCTGCAGCTGCCGCTGTGGGCGGTGGAGGACAATCGTGGCAGCAGCAGCCAGTTGTACCTCGGCCCGCCACAGGCACAGGACGCCTCACGCTGGGTGCTCCCGCTGGCGCTACGCATGGGCGAGGACCGCTGGCTGCTGGCGCGCCTGCGCACCGACGAGCTGCATTCGATCATCAGCGGCATGGACACCGGCGAGAGCGGGGTGGTTTCGATCACCGACCGCTACGGCTATGTGTTGGCACGCAGCCCGGACCCCGTCGGGGTGGTGGGGCAGCGCTTCGGCCTGACCAAGCGCGACATGTTGCGGCGTGACGCGTTGACGCCGCTCGGCACCGAGACCAGCGGTGTGGATGGCGTGGAGCGCATTTCCAGCCTGAGCACCCTGGCGCAGTACCCGCTTGCGGTCTATGCGGGGCTGGGGCGCCGCGACGTGCTGGCGGCCTGGTGGCCCTACGTGCAGGCCTCGGTCGGGGTGTATCTGCTGTACTGGATGCTGTTCGGGGCGGTGTACGTCAGCCTGCGCCGGGCCACGCGCGATCAGGACAGCTTGACCGAGGAACTGCGCACCGGCCATGCCGAGCTGCGCATGGCCCACCAGGTGGGCAAGGTCTGCACCTGGTACGTCGATGAGGATGCCTGCCTGCTGCGCTGGTCGCCGCTGGCGCGGGAGATCTTCGATGTGGAGATCGACAGCCTGCCGGTCGCCGACTTCTTTGCCCGCATCCATCGTGAAGACGTGGCGCGCATGCAGGTGGCCTTCGATGCCGCGTTCGCGGGCAACGGCGTGCTGGATGAAATGTTCCGTCTGGTGCTGACGGGCGGTGTGGTTCGCTGGGTCTCCGCGCGAGGCCAGCGGGTGGCTGTGGTGGATCGCGAACGCCGCATGATGGGGGCACTGACCGACGTCAGCGAACGGATGGACGCGCTGGCCCGTGCGCAGCAGGCCGAGCGTCAGTTCCGCCTGCTGTTTGATCGCAATCCCGCGCCGTTCTGGGTGTTCGATCCGGACACGCTGCGCTTCCTGGAGGTCAACGAAGCGGCCGTGCGTCAGTACGGCTACAGCCGCGATGAATTCCTGTCGATGAGCATCCTGGACATCCGCCCGCGCGAAGGCTGGGAGGAAATCCGCGGCGCCATCGCACTGGCGCGGATCGGTGATGTGGATGCGCAGGTCCGCCTGCACCAGCGCAAGGACGGCACGATCTTCGAGGTCCGCGCGCATCTGGCGCGGCTGGATTTCGATGGCCGCCAGGCGTGCCTGGTGCTGGCCGAGGACGTCAGCGAGCGGTTGGCCTACGAGCGCGACCTGGCGTACCACGCCACCCACAACCCGGCCACCGGCCTGCTCAACACGCGTGCACTGGCCGCGCAGCTGGACGAAGAGGGCGGCGCGTACACCATTGCCTACGTGCAGTTCCGTGGCCTGCAACTGGTCTCCGATACGCTGGGCCGCGAGGTGGGCGATGTGGTGCTGCAGGCGATGGCCAAACGGCTGGGCGGCCTCGGCGTGCGCTACGGCCTGCTGGCCTTCCAGCCGGCCGAGGATTTCATCTTTGCCATCCGCGACGATCATCAACGTCAGACGGCGCTGGATACGTTGGTGCAGACCGTGTCCGAGCCGGTCCGCGGGCAGGATTGGCTGCATCAGTTCGAACCGCGTATCGGCGTGGCCGTGAAGTTCGATGGCGATGCCAATACGGCCGAACAGGTGATCGGCATGGCTGCGCAGGCCGCCCACGCCGCGCGCGACGAGGGCAACGTGATCGCGTGGTACGACAACACGGTGAGTTCGCGCCTGGCCGAACGGCTGCGCCTGGCCGGACGCATCCACAGCGCCATCGATACCGAGTTCGAGCTGTACTACCAGCCGATCTGCCATGCGGCCGACAGCACCCCGGCCGCGCTGGAGGCCCTGCTGCGCTGGCCGCAGGCCGATGGCAGCTTCATTCCGCCGGGTGAGTTCATCCAGCTGTGCGAAGACACCGGTCTGATCCTCGCGCTCGGCCGCTGGGTGATCCGCTCCGCGGCGCAGGCACAGCGGCAGCTGGTCGATGCCGGCTGGGACCTGCCGATCGCGGTCAATGTCTCGGCGGTGCAGTTCTTCAACAGCGACCTGGTGGCCGAGTTCACCCGCGCCAGCCAGGAGTTCGGGCTGGCCCGCGGCGCGCTGCAGGTCGAGCTGACCGAGAGCAGCCTGATGCGCAAGCCCGGCCAGGCCAAGCAGACCATGCAGCGCCTGCATGAGCAGGGCATCTGCATCTCGCTGGACGACTTCGGCACGGGTTATTCGAACATGTCCTACCTGCAGCATCTGCCGCTGGACATCCTCAAGATCGACCGCAGCTTCGTGGCGGATGTGGAAACCAATCCGCGCAATGCCTCGATCTGCCGTGCACTGCTGTCACTGGGGCACAGCATGGGGCTGACCATCATCGCCGAAGGTGTGGAGACCCCCGGTCAGCATCAGTGGCTGGCCGCGCATGGCTGTGACCAGGTGCAGGGTTATCTGCTTGGCCGGCCGATGCCGTTGGCCAAGGTGATCGCGCAGCTGGATGCGGTGGAGGCGTAGTGCCGGGCGCGGCCGGGTGTCATCCGCCCAGTGCCTCCACCAGGTAATCAATGAAACTGCGTACTTTCGGTGCCAGATGGCTGCGGCTGGTGTACACCGCATGGATGCCGATGCCCGGCACCGCCCACTCGGGCAGCACGCGTTCCAGCCGGCCATCGGCGAGCGCATCGGCGACCAGGAAATCGGGCTGAAGGATGATGCCCATGCCGGCAATCGCCGCCTCGCGCAGCACATCGCCATTGTTGGCACGGACACTGCCGCGCACCGGGACCGAGACCTCCCCGCGCGGCCCCTGCAGCGGCCACGCATCGCCACCGGCCCAGTAGCTGTAGCTCAGGCACTGGTGTGCCGAGAGATCTTCAGGCTGCTGCGGACGGCCATGCGCATCCAGATACGCCGGTGCCGCGCACAGGCTGATCTGCGCGTCGGCCAGCTTGCGCGCGATCAGTGCCGGGTTGGGCTGCCGGGTGATGCGGATCGCCACGTCGTAACCTTCTTCGACCATGTCCACCAGGCGGTCGGACAGCGACAGATCGAGCTCCACCTGCGGGTAGCGTGCGCGATACCCGGCCAGCAGCGGACCCAGCCGGGCGATGCCGTAGCTGACCGGCGCGTTGATGCGCAGTCGCCCCGAGGGCTCCAATGCCTGCGCGCTGATGCCGGCCTCCAGCGCATCGAACTCGGCCAGCAGCCGCACGCACTCGGCGTAATAGGCCGCGCCCGTGCTCGTGGGGCTCACGCGACGGGTCGTACGGTTGAGCAGTCGGGTCGACAGGCGCTTTTCCAGCGCCGCGATCTGCCGGGTCACTCCCGCCGTGGACAGGTCCAGGGCCTGCGCGGCGGCGCTGAAGCCGTTGCGCTCGACCACGGCGACGAACACACGCATGGCATCCAGAGTGTCCATTGTTTCTCTTTCCGAAATAAACAGCGTCGATGCATCGTATTTATTGGCAGAGCTGCACGCAATACGCTTAGGGCCGTCGTAGCGTTACTGGAGTCCATGATGTCCCGCTTGCCCTCGCTGTACATCTCCCACGGTTCGCCGATGACCGCCCTCAACCCTGGTCTGGTCGGCGAGCGCCTGGCGGCGCTGGCAGCGCGTTTGCCGCGACCGCGCGCGATCGTGATGGCCTCCGCGCACTGGCTGACCCATCAGCCGGTGGTGGGCGGGCATGCGCGACCGCCGACCGTCCATGATTTCGGTGGATTCCCGCAGGCGCTGTTCGATCTGCAGTACCCGGCACCGGGCGAGCCTGCGCTGGCGCAGGAGATCGCACAGCGCCTGACCGCGGCCGGACTGCCGACCGCGATCGATCCGCAGCGTGGTCTCGACCACGGTGCCTGGGTGCCGTTGCGGTTCCTGTATCCGCAGGCGGAGATCCCGGTCGTGCCGCTGGCGATCCAGCCACTGCTCGGGCCGGCCCATCAGTTCGCGTTGGGCCGCGCGCTGGCACCGCTGCGCGAGCAGGGCGTGCTGTTGATCGGCTCGGGCAGCATCACCCACAACCTGCACGACTGGCGCAGCTACCCGGACGGCAAGGAAGCGCCGTATGTGCGGCCCTTCATCGAGTGGGTGGAGCAGAGGCTGCAGGCCGATGACAGCGCCGCCTTGCTCGACTATCGCCGTCAGGCCCCGCACGCCGCGCAGGCGCACCCCAGCGATGAGCACCTGCAGCCGCTGCACTTTGCAATGGGCGCGGCCGGTGGCGATGCGCTGGGCGCGCAGCGTATCGATGCCGGCATCGATGCCGGGTTCCTGGCGATGGACATCTATCGCTTCGACGGCGCCGATGCGCAGCAGCGCGCCGCATGAGCGTTGTGCTGTCCGCGGACTGAGCCGGGTGTGCGCCACGCGTTCGCGTGGCGGCGCACGTGTGGTACGTTTTTTCCTGTTTCCGGCGCCGGCTGTCTGCAGCCTCCCCCGCGCTGCTTACTGGAAAATGCATGCATACCATTGAAGTCGTCCTGGCGATGCTGGTGGCGGTGGTCGCCAGCGGCTACCTGGTCCGCGTATTGCCGTTGTCGTTGCCGCTGCCGTTGGTGCAGATCGGGCTGGGCGCGGTCATTGCCGGCGTGTTCAACCGCGGCCACGCGCTCGAGCCGGAGATGTTCTTCCTGCTGTTCCTGCCGCCGCTGTTGTTCCTGGATGGCTGGCGCATCCCCAAACAGGGCCTGTTCCGCGATAAAGGCGTGATCCTGGAACTGGCCTTCGGGCTGGTGGTGTTCACCGTGATCGGGGCCGGTTTCCTGATCCACTGGATGATCCCGGTGATGCCGCTGGCGGTGGCGTTCGCACTGGCCGCCATCATCTCGCCGACCGATCCGGTGGCGGTCAGTTCGATCGCCTCGCGCGCGCCGATCCCCAAGCGGCTGATGCACATCCTGGAAGGCGAGTCGCTGCTCAACGATGCCTCCGGCCTGGTCTGCTTCCGTTTTGCGGTGGCGGCGGTGATGACGGGCTCGTTCTCGTTGGCGACCGCCTCGCTGACGTTCCTGTGGGTGGCGGTGGCCGGGCTGGCGATCGGTGTCGCGGTCACGCTGGGCGTGTCCACCTTCCAGCGCTGGCTGTGGCGTCGCTTCGGCGAGGAGCCGGGCGCGGCGCTGCTGGTCAACCTGCTGATTCCGTTCGCGGCCTACCTGCTGGCCGAAGAGTTCAACGCCTCGGGCATCCTCTCGGCAGTCGCCGCCGGCATCACGATGAGCTATGTGGAACTGAGCGGCCGCGTGTCCGGCAGCATGCGCGTGCAGCGCACCGCCGTGTGGAACATGCTGCAGTTCAGCTTCAACGGCATCATGTTCGTGCTGCTCGGCGAGCAGCTGCCGGGCATTGTGGAGCGCGCGATCAAGACGGTCAGCGAGAGCGGGCACCACAGCGCCTGGTGGCTGCTGGTCTACGTGGTGGTGATCAATCTGGCGCTGGTGCTGCTGCGCCTGGCCTGGGTGTGGCTGTCGCTGCGCTGGAGCCTGCTGCGCGCGCGTCATCGTGGCGAGGCCCGGCAGGGCACGTCGTGGCGGATCGTGGTGGCGACCTCGGTGGCGGGGGTGCGCGGGGCAATCACCCTGGCCGGCGTGCTGACCCTGCCGCTGTTCCTCCCCGACGGCAGCGCTTTCCCGGCGCGCGATCTGGTGATCTTCCTGGCCGCGGCGGTGATCCTGTTCTCGCTGGTGGGCGCCAGCATCGCGTTGCCGCGCCTGCTCAAGGGCCTGGAACTGCCGGCCGATTCGGGTCAGCGCAAGGAGGAAGACCTGGCCCGCAAGCTCGCTGCCAAGGCTGCGCTGGCCGGCGTGGAACGCACGCGCCAGCAGCTGGTGCAGAACCAGACCACCGAGAACGTGCAGCTCTACAACGACGCCGCCTCGCGGGTGAGCCTGCTGTACCAGCGCAATCTGGAGAAGGAAGCGGGGCCGGATGCCGATCCGGACAAGGTCAAGCGGATGGAGCAGGGCTACCGCCAACTGCGCACCGCCGGGCTCACCGCCGAGCGCGAAGAGCTGTTCCGGCTGACCCGGCGCGGCAAGATTTCCGATGAGATCTCGCGCAGGCTGATCCGCAATCTGGACCTGCTGGAGACGCGGCAACGCGATTGAGGCCGCACTGTGTCACGTGCAGAGCCACCCATGGGGTGGCTCTACCCCGGCACACGTAGATCACGCGTCTCCGGCAGACGTGGGATCAGGCCTCCGGCTTCTGATCCAGGAAGTAGGCCACCACCGTGCCCTTGATCTTGATCGTCATCGGGTTGCCGCGACGGTCGCGGGCCTTGCCGGCCTGCACCCGGATCCAGCCTTCGCTGACCGAATACTCTTCAACATTGTCGCGCTCGACGTCGTTGAAACGGATGCCCACGCCGCGCTCCAGCGCAGCAGCATCGTGGAAGGGGCTGGTCGGATTGATCGCCAGGTGATCGGGAGGGGTATCGCTCATGGTCACAGGATGCTGACGACCACCAAGGCCGCCTTCTGCCGTACAGGATAAACCGCAGCGGGCGCTGCGCCGAATTTCGCTTCCTGCCAACGCCCTTGCACGGCAGAATGCGCCCCTGTCTCCAGGAATACCGGCCATGCCCGACAACAGCGATTATTTCGACTTCGAAGAAGAGGAACGCGATTTCGACGAGGACGATTTCGAGGCGCGGATCTGGAATCTGTTCGTGCTGATCAACCCGGGCGATGAGGAACTGGCCCTGCAGCAGTTCAACCGCTGGCGCGAGGCGCTGCTGGAGAGCGGCGAGGGCATTGATGAGGACGCCGACTGGCTGCCGCCGATGATGGCCGCGATCGCCTGGCAGTCCGGCTTCGAGGTGGAGCGTGGCGATGCCGATGCGCTGATGTCGGCCGTCAACGAGCTGTCCGCGCGCTGGAACCTGCAGATCGACTGGGGCGGCGACCTGGACGATGAGGATTTCGCCGCCGAGGTGGATGCCCCGATGCTGATGGCCACCGCCCATGACCGCCTGCGCGAGCACAACTACGCGCTGTGGAGCGTGGATACCGGCAATGACACCCTGGCCGGGTGGATGGCGCTCAACCGCGATGACGATGCGATGCTGGCACTGTGCTCGCTGCTGGGCGTGGAAGTGCGGCCGGGCAGCGATCCGTTCTGACAGCGTGATTGGCGTCGGCGTGTGCCGACCCACGGTCGGCACCTGCGCCTATGGCAGGTACTGCCCGCGCGCGTTGGCGATGACCGCTTTGACCAGCGCGCGGTCCGTATGCCGTGAGATGGCTTGTGCGCCCAAGGCGATCGCCTGCAGGCGCAGCGGGGCAGGCACGTCGTAGTGGGCGCCGCTGCGGCGGTTCTGGAACGCCCGCCGTGGAATCCCGAGCTGCGCCGCCATCGCGTGCAGCTCGGGCAGGGTGTCGGCCATCAGATGCGCCCAGCGCTCGCCGCGCCAGGGGTGTACCGCATCGTCGATATAGACCGTCACCGGGTGGCCGTGGCTCAGGCCTGCGGCTTGTCGT
>Ga0157371_10000370_pt1 | contig 56700 bp, 124 predicted proteins | sample C45metaG_FD_113462 | JGI IMG/M metagenome (GOLD analysis project Ga0157371, IMG submission 113462) | Corn rhizosphere microbial communities from Kellogg Biological Station, Michigan, USA - C4-5 metaG | ecosystem: Host-associated > Plants > Roots > Rhizosphere > Soil | place: USA: Michigan... | reverse complement strand
GACCCCCTCCCCTACCCCTCCCCCGACCCCTACCCCGACTCCCACCCCGACTCCTACCCCGACTCCTACCCCGACCCCAACTCCTACCCCGACACCAACGCCTACCCCGACACCAACTCCTACCCCGACACCAACTCCGACTCCTACCCCGACGCCCACGCCTAGCGTGACGGTCGGAAGGACGACGAGCGGTACAACGCAGGATTACGCGAGCGCTCAGGAGTTGGACGGCTGGACGTTCACCGCGTCCAACGCACAGGTCAACCGTATCTGCGCGCAGCCGAAGGTCGCTCCGGGATCGGTGGTGACCGTGGACTTGGCGATCTACAACGCCACTACCAGGGCGCTATACGGAGCGAGCACGGGTAACCCCGCGAAGGGGACCTACACAGGTAACCCAGGAACCGGCAAGCTCTGTGTGTCGATTCCGCTGACTACTCTCAACGGATCGGTACGGATCGCTTGGCTGCCTCGCAGCAAGCTGTTCTTCCAGGGAACCTCGGGAGTCGCTTACACGGGCGTTTACCCGGTCAGCACACTACCCAACACGTGGCCCAGCGGCGGCGGCCAAGGCAGCGTCGGCATGATCATCTACGCCGACAAGGTCTAGAAAATAGGGGTAGCGCCACCCGTGATTTAGGTCTCGGGTGGCGCTCTCTTGATGTAAGATGGATGTAGTGTTCGCTGCAAAAACGCAGCAGTCAACTAACAGGGAGATAGAGTAATGTACGTAGGAATCGGTAGTGTGCTGTTGATCATCTTGATCATCCTGCTCATTCTCTGGCTGCTCTAAGAACGAAAGGAGGCACTGCTATGCGCGTACTCAGTGGTTGGCGCTGTGGTTGGAAGGTCTAGTTCCACACGTTCGGATTGTGAAGCAACTCATTCATAGAGGGGGTCAAGCCACTTGACTCCCTCTGTGGAACGCCTGTATCCACCATTTGGCCCTCGGATTCCCAGTTCCACTCGTCCACTACATCAGCCGTGGACTCCACAGTCAGCGTTTGCACGTTCGGCACGCCAGAGTGCACGATGCCCCAGTGGGCTAGTAGCGCCGCCGAAACTTCGTCGTCATGCCCCGTGGCTGCCTCGTACTTCCACCGTCCGGCTTCCGTGATCTGGTAGGAATAGGACTCAAACTCTGCTAGCGCTTCGTCATAGACGTAAGCCTGGCCTCGCTCGATATCAGCCGATAGAAGCTGCACCGCCGCCTGCTTCCACTGCGGTGTGAACTTGATCGGTACGGCGTCCAAGCCTTCCTCTGACAGGTCATCGTAGATTACGTCACCGACGCCGGTCGAGTCGAGCATGACCGTGATGCCGGACGCCGTCTCCATGATGTCTTCGACGGCCTCGTGGATGAGCTTTCGCTGCTCAGGCCAGGAGACCTGATTGAACCGGTCGTGGTAGCAGACACGCCGGTTGTGCGTGTTGATCCCCAGCAGCACCGTGAAGTCATTATGCTTAGCGAGGTCCACGCCGAGAACTACGTGCGACGTTGGGACCTCTAGGCTAGCCTGCACAGCAGGCGACGGCACGTCATCCAGGCGCTTTCCAAATTGATCGAGCGCCGGAGGAAAGCGGAACACCGAAGCGGCGTTGGAAATGAATTCCGCTAGCACTTCCTGCTCGTAGACGGCCAACGGCAAGTCGCGGCGCGCGTCTTCCCACTCCGAGGCAGGGATCGTTGGGTTAGTAAACGACGGGAATCGCCAAGACTGGAAGTCCTTGTCTTCAACAGCCTTGCTCTGTCCGCGCGTCCACAGCTTGTAGAACCAGTTCTTGCCGCGCGGCGTGCTGATGAATAGCGCGCGTCCCTGACGGTCGGCGAGCGTGGCGCGCAGGTACTGCGTCCAAACTACCTCCGGCATGGTGGCGGCCTCGTCCAGAATCAGAAAGTCGCAGGATCCGCCCAGCATACCTTCGGGACGATCTGCGGAGAAGAACTGAATGCGAGAGCCGTTCTTGAATTCCAGCGCTACAGCGCGTCCGGCGTCGAAGGCGGTCTCAGGCGGCGCAGGCTTTGCCAGCAGCCCGTCTGGGCACTGCTTGGTGCAGGCGCGATAGCCGTGCTTTACGTTCTTGTAGGTCGGCGCGGCCCACCAGATGATCGTGCCAGGCTCCCTAGCAGCCTTCAGAGCGCGCGCGGCACCGACCTGAGACTTGCCCCAACGCCGACCGGCACATAGGACCATGTAACGAGCCTCTGACAACAACACATCCTTCTGCCCATCCGAATGTGGGATGAGCATCTTGCCCATGATGCTGTTGACCAGCTTCGCGCCGCCTTCAGGGTCGGCTTGGATAAGGGCGAGCAGCTTTTCAAGCCGCTCTTGGTTGTCAGCCATGGCTAAGTGCCGCCAAGTAGGCGCTGCAACTCGCGTGCGGTCTCGGGATCAGATTCGAGCGCCTCGATGGTCTCGCTGACTGTCTTAGCCTGGTCGTTATCTCCCGGCAGTGCCAAGTTCTTCAGTGCGCGCTCGGTGTATTCCTTGCGGATCTTCAGGCGCACGTCTACGTCAAGTTCGTCTACGTCATCTAGCAGGCGTTCAATAGAAGAGTCGATCTTGCGAGTGATGCGTAGAACGCGTTCAGTGGCGAACCTGACAGTGTGCGCTTGGACGCGCGGATCCTTGGTCCAACTAGAGATCGTATCCTTATGCACACCAAATAGGTCAGCCATTTCTTCACGGCTGTCGCCATTGACGTAGGATTGAGCTACGGCCTTGGCTACGGCGGGGTCTGCGATAGGAGAGCGTCCTGGCATACACCCAATTTACCTGCGGGTGTGACAGGAATGTCCTGGGCTGTGGGGGTCCGTGGGGTTCGGAGAGGCCCTTTGCCCTCTGGTACAGAGGCTAGAAGTAGTCCTCTTGGCGGCCGTCAGGCCATTGCAGTCGGCACTCATAAAGGTGCGCGTCGGCGGCCAGACATAGTCGATCCGCTAGGTCCAACGACAATGTCTGTGTCGTCCCGGCAAGAACTCTGTAAACGGTTCGCGTTGAAGTATCAGCCTTCTCTGCGATGGTCGCTACAGAGTCTCCCTCGTCCTCCTGATCAGGTCGTACGATGCGTCGGAGGATACGCTGTACGTCTTCGGTCACTACACGCGGCTCAACTTCGCCGCTCTTCCGTTTGCTCATGTCGCTCCATTAGAGGTTGCGACATGGGGGTGCGCTCTACGGTCTGGTTGTGCTTCCCTGCGCTGATGGCTGTCCTTCCGATTTGATTTCGTAGAACACGAACGGAAGCTGTGCCGTATGAGTTACATTTTCATCTGCGGTACCAAGTAGGATCGCAGAACAATCCCAGTAGCCAATGATCGGTTTGCCGCTTTCGCCCTGCGGGTCATAGGCTAGGCCAGCGCCGCAAGGACACCGGGCATAGGCGGCGTACATGAGGTTACTCATTTGCCAACCTCAACAGGACATCTGCGTGGCAAGCGCGCGGCGCGCACCAACAGGCGAGGTTCTTACCGCGCAGGCGAGGCAGCGCGGCCATCAAAGCCTTGTTACTACGCAGCCACTTTTCATACGCGGCGATGACGGCCTCTCGATCTCCGTCTACGCCCACCTTGAATGGGTTGCCCCACAGCGAAGGCCGCCCAACATAGACGGCCTGGCTGCAATCATCGTAGTGCTTGTTGAGTACCCTACACACTTTGCGGTCGAGCCTTTACTTCTAGCTCTTGTCCTGTCTTATATAGTGTGCGGGCAACTTCCGCGTAGGTCTTCTTTTGGGCACGCTCGATGAACGCGTTCATGCCTGTGATGATATCATCACGAAGCTGCTCATCGCCGACGTTTTCATACAGCCAGCCGATGAACTGCTGGCGATCCTGCTCGAAGAAATCAATACTAAAATCCGCCGAAGGCATCATCGTCTCCCTGCTCTACGACTGGCGCGACTCCGCGTGCAATCGCTTGGAAATACACGCCGTGACGGATGGCGTCGTTGGCGTGCCGGTTTTCTTTACGAGGCGATAGGAACAGCGCCTCAGCGCCCGCTGCCTCCGCGCGCTCTTTGATCTTCGCGCCCTGCAACGTGAACTCGATCCCGCCCATGCGGCAGATCATTGTCAGCGCCCCAATCAGGCGCGCGGTGCGGCATTGGTCCCATGCAAGCTCGCCCGTCTTGAGCGCCCACGGGTACAGTCGCCAGTCCTCAGCCACGATGCGCGTGATCCCTACAAACTTCTGTGCGAGTTCGTCGCCGATCAACTCAATCTCGACGGGATCGGTAAACACCGCTGTGTAAACAGAGTCCCCGAACGCCCAGAGCTTTTCAGTGCCTGCGTCGATCAGTTTGTTGCCTCGCCACAACGCCCAGCCAGTGTCTTCGCCGGGATCGCAAGACAGCCATAGCTCTTCATCAGTCATGTACGTAGAAATCGCTCTCGGAAAGGATCCCGTAACCAGCCCTGACGCAGTCTGCCATCAGGCGCATCTTGTTCTCTGCCTGTCGAATGTACCTGATCGACCCTGAGTTGTCCAACTCGTCAAAGTCCACCTTCACTTCGACGCGGAAGATCAAAGAATCTTTGCTGAGCTTCTTCACCGATGATCGATCCTCGGGATCGGCAGTGGTTGACTGCCAATTCTCTGGTCGGTTTTGTAGCAGCGTTTCCATACGCTCAGACGCTTCCTTACAGAGCAACGTAACGACAGCCTCTTCCGGACTCTTCAATAGGTCTTCGCTGCATGTCACTAGTGCTGCCGCAGTAGAACTAGCCATCAGACGGCTCCCTTACTTCGATGCGGTCATACAGGTGCGCGGGCAGGTACGGGTCGAGTACCTTCACCGACTCACCGGTGATGTCCTTCTCCCACTTATACCCGACCGGGTGCGAGTCCACATACAGCACCCCAGCGAGCAGCGCGGCCTTGGCCTTGCCGGTGGAGCAGCGAGTACGGAACTTGATGTAGTGGACCAGATCGATCCACGCCGGAGGCGTGTTCCGCAGCGACTTGATCAGCCGCTCCTTCTTCTTGTCAACGGTTGGACGTTGGCTCATGTCGATCCTTGTCTAGGGCGCGCGAAAAACCGAAGCTGGGCTTCGGCTTTGGCGGCGTCTTGCTCTTCTTTTGCCAGAAGCGTCGCTTGGGTTCCTCAGGAGCCAGATCACTGATCTGGTAGACGGTGCCCATCATACTGACTTCGCAGTAATATGGTTCGTCGTCCTCGGTGAAGAACCCCACGCGCCTACTCCCCGCCTTGCCGTGTGGGTGCAGGATCGTCAGAGCGCTTGCGTCCCCTACGGCCTACCGGCTCTACGCCTGCCTCACGATCCGCTCGTGTCTGGCGGGCGAATACTTCTTCCGGAGTGGGGCCAGGATCCAACGTCACAATGCCGCGCGCTACCGCATCGGCGCTGTCATGCTCTTCCCACTCATAGTCTTCGCGTGCCTGCTGCACGCTGATCGGCTCAGAGCCAGTGAATTCAGTGTTTGAAGTGACGATCAGAGAATCGCCACCGCCGACAACTCGGATCTCGTCCCAGGCGTCTTCCTTCTTGTCTCGACGCTTACCGACCAATCCGATTGGAAATAGTTGTTCTGTTCCCATGGGTTCCTCAATTATAGCTGAAAACGAATTCCAGTGTTGTTCCCGTATTTGACGAAGTCGAAGGTACCGGTCAGGCATCCTCCGACGATGTAAGGCAGCGCGTCGTCCAACTGAGCCAGGAACATTTCATAGTGAATGCCTGTGGTCTTGGACTTCCAGATGAAGTTCAGCGCTGACCGGCCGCGAGTGTAGTGTTGATACTCAAGGATGTCCTCGAATGAGAACTGCTCACGCCACTCTGGTTCGATCTTGGTGGCAGACGAGCCAAACCTGTCGTACTCGTAGGTGATGCGCGGGTAGGACTGATGGTCTCCCGTGACAGGATCAAAGGCGATCTTCCAGTTGACGCGCTTAGTCGGCATTCACAACGCTCATGACACCGTCGCATAGACACTTGGTGCAAGGACCGAAATCCTCCACCAGCATGTCTGTGCCAGGCTCGCTGACGGAGCCGTCTGCTTGATCGTGATCAGCCGCGTAGTGACCGCATGGGCACAATTCCCCGGCAACCAGTTCCAGGTACTCCCACGCTGTGATTTGCTCTCTCATGCCGCCGCCTTCAATTCGTCAACGTAGCGTCGCTCGCCGCCAGCCCAGCGCGGAGTGAACAGGTACTTGCGCCCTTCGTCGTCCTTGAGAGCCTTGGCGTCGCTCCACCGGTCCACGATGTCGCCTTCGGCTTCGAGCGGCACGCGCTCGGTGAGCCTCGGGTGATCGGTCAGCGCCGCGATGATGTGTTGCTGCGCGTCCTTGGCGTCAGCCTCAGGCACGTACGCCACGATTTCGTCGTGTACGCACGCCACGACCGGTACGCCCTCCTTGTGCAGCCGAATCAGCGCCGCCTTCAGCAGGTCCGCAGACGTGCCCTGTACCAAGTAATTGACGCCCTTGTAGGCGTCGCGCGGGTCAACGTGGAAACGTCGCCCCCACGCGCTCTTGATGTAGCCACTGTCCGCGAGCCGGTAAGCGATGCGGTTCTGAAGCTTGACTACCTCAGGGTACGCGTCCTTGTAACGCTGCATCATGCGGCGAGCCTCGTCCTGAGAGACACGCTGCTGCTTGCGGATCGTACGCACGCCGCCGCCGTAGACCATGGAGAAGTTGAAGGTCTTTCCGCGCTGGCGAGCAGACTCATACGTGCCGCCTGCGCGAGCGCGGTCACGGATGCCAATGAACTCAGCCGTCATTTCGTGCAGGTCGCGGCCCTCTAGGATCGCGCGAAGCAGCGCACCCTCACCGGCATACGCGGCGAAGACACGCATTTCGATGTTGGAAAGGTCGCATGTGACGATCTTGAACCCAGGCTCAGCCCGGAAGTTGTAGCGCAGGCGCAAGTCGTCGCGAGGCTGATTTTGTAGGTTGGGGTCAGAGCAGGACATGCGTCCTGTCTTAGTGCCGACCTGGCGGAAGTTCGCGTGAATGCGCCCGTCCGGCGCGATGAACGGCTCCTTCCATGAGCGCAGTGAGGCCGCGTACGAGCGCTCGATGTACGGCCTGATGTAGGTCGAAAGCGCCTTGAACTCGCTACGGTACTCCAAGATCGCGCGGGCCAATTCGTCGTCTACGGTCTCAAGGTTCTCGCGGTCGGCCGAGAGCTTGCCGTTCTTTTCAGACATGAAGCTCATGTCAGCCTTGCGGCCCTTGAGCGCTGTAATGATCTGAGCGGTAGAGTTAGGGTTGAAGTCCTCCACGCCGCCGACTGCCGCCAACGCGTCAAGGTCAGAGTCCAGCCGCTCAAGGTTTTCGATCACTTCGAGTTCCAGACGGCGGTAACCCTCATCGTCTACCGGGAAGCCGCGCTTTTCTACCGCGTAGAGCGCGTCCAAAACTTCGCGCTCGAACTCCACGATGCCAGACAGATCCTCTGACTGTTCAACCATCGGACCCATGATGTCGCAGACCTTGCGCGTAAGTACGATGTCCTCGGCCGCGTACTCTTCCATCAGTTCCGCAGGCACGTCCGCGTAGGTCGGCTCTACAAGCTCGGTGCCCTCCTTGTGGGCTGCGGTCTTGCGGCGGCGGCGCTCGGCTGTCAGCCACTCCTTGACTTGTACCTGTAGATCGTCAGAACCCGCGCCCAAAAGCTCGGTCGCCTTGGCCTTCAGCGCCAAGCTCTTGTTCTCGTCCAGCGCGTGCGCGAGCAGCATACCGTCGTGCCACTTGCCGTCGCCGGGGATGTCGAACGGGCCAACGTCACCGAATGCTCGGTCGAACTTAGTGTTCCACGCGCGGATGCCTTCCTCGTCGCCGCGACGGAACCACCACTGGATGCGCTCGCCGTCAGTTTCTGGGCGCAGTACCTCTACCAACCCGGTGTCGTCGCCGAACTGATACAGGAACGCACGCTGCTTGCCGCTCCAAGGCTGCAAGCCGTCTGTTTCTACGTCAAAGTCAATCACGCTACGATCCTTTCACCGTAAGGCTGACCTACAGAGTTCAGCCCAAATTCATTCAGAAGCTCGGGAGTGGGAATAAACCATTCACCGATCAAGTTGTATTGGATGTACTTCGCGTGCAGGGCGCGTTCGTCCTCGCGCGTGCCGCGCACCTTTGCCAAAAGGTGAAGCTGACGGGGGTTGCCGGTCTGAAGCTCACCCACGCGAGCCTCCGGGTTCACCGAATAGCCAACCTTCACCCCATAGCCTCCAAGCGCAGACTCGCCGATGCAGTACAGAAAGCCAGGCCGTCCGGCGCGCTGCGCCTTGGCATCCCTAAGAACCCCCAACGCAGCCTCAACCTCAGGATCCAACTCTTCCTTTGGCCTGCGTGAATGGCCGACCGTGTTGAGGGTTGCGGGGGTTCCTACCTGTCCGGAGTTCACATAGTCACAGTAATCCTGGGCTGCTTCTTCAGCCGTGGCGCGCCTGGTTCCGGTCCAGATGTTGGTCTTTTCGCCAGGGTAATGTGCCTTAGCTCCATGGGCTGCTTGGAAAGGCTTAGGATTGGTTCTCCCTGATCGCCTGTCTACCTTAGGCCCATTTACGTGATCAAACCCGCTCTTGCGGTTGGGGTTCCTCAGATCCTCAATAGTCAGCATCTATCGTCCTACAGCCAAGCGAATGTTCTGCGCGAATTCCTCTAGTGTTCCGTTGTTGTCGATGACCTTCGTGACGTACTTGTCGGCCAAGGGGATCTCAGACGCGTGCGTATCTTCGTTCGGTCCCAGGCGCTCGTCGGCATCGATCTTCCATACCTGTCCGCCCAGGTCAATGATGCGCTGAGCCTCGTTGGGGAAGCGCACGTCAGTTACGACGGCTAGGTCGGCAGACTTGAAGTTGCTCTCCCACGACGGCGGAATCCAATAACCATCGGTGTCCTCATAGCCGTCGTCCTCAGGCAGTAGATTGTCAACCCAGAAGTCCTCGCCAAATGACGCGCCCAGATCGCCGGACCGGTGCGCTTCGGTGCCATACCACTGCCAGTATTGGCGGCCGGTGATGGTGCGCCCCTTCAGACCGCCGCGTGGACCTTCCCAGGTGATCGTGATGCGGCCTGTCTCCTTGATCGCGTTCGCCAATGCGATGGAGTCCTCCATGCCGAGGGCGCGTAGGCCGCTGAACTTCAGTGGATCAGCGAACGCACGGCGTACGACCGTCAAGTCCTTTTCCTCACCCACTTGACAAAGGACTTCGTAGGCAGTATCTTTGCCTGCGTGTAGTCGGGCGTGCAGCCCGATGAGTTCCATCATAGCTATCCCTTCTGCTAGGCGATGCCTGCGAGACCGATGTCGGAGTCGGCGCGCTTACCCGCAAAGTAAGCCTCAAGTGCCTTCTGCCTGTCGATCTCGATTAGGACAGGGTCTCCTGCCTTCATGAATACTACACGATAGAGCGGGACGCCGACGCCACAGGCTGCGTAGGTTTCCATGCGAGCGCCGTTTGACTCGACCCATTCCGGTCCGAGGACGATGACGCCAAGGCAGTTGGGATCAAGCACAATATCCAGATCGCGTCGCAGACAGCGTCGGTACAGGTCCATGTCCGGCTCTCCGGAAACGTTGGCCATCGCGTCCGCTCGCTCCTGCTCGTCGTCAAGCTCGGCCGGGTTTAGGATGTTCAGTCCGCCCTTGCGCAGCTTTGCGGCCATCGCATCGAAGGCCGGGAAGTTGTTGTGGGGGATGTTGGACATCGGTCCTGCCAGGTAGTAGTACGGCCGCGTGCGATCCGCGCCGCCATGAAGCCACATGGCCTCTTCAAATGCACCTAGGTTGCTCACGTCAGTCGTCGTTTCCATTCGGTAGAGGCTCCCTTGCTTCGTTTAGTTCGGTGGCGATGTCTTCCCACTCATCATGGGCGCGCCAACTCAGGTCGTCCCAGTGCGGCAGAACCTCGCCCCGAAAGGCAAGCTCTGCCGCGCAGTGAACTTCGTATGCTCGTTGTCCGGTGATCATCAGAAGTCCATGCCTCCGTCGTCGTCGTTACCGGTCGATACCGCCAAGCGGAATCGCTGTCCGGTGGATCCTGAGCCGGTATGCATGGAGGCCATCTTCTTGACCTTGCCCTGCTCCACCAGAGACTTCATGATCTTGCGGATCGAGTATTCCTTCTCGTCGGTTTCCACGATCAACTCGCCGATGGTGAGCGGGTCGTCGTTCTCAGCGAGCACGTCAAGGATGGCCTGCTCGATAGCGCCCATCGGTACGTGCTTGTACCACCAGTCCTTGCCCTGCCACTCCATGCGCACAGGCAGGATCTTCGAGCCGCCACCATAGCGAATCTTGCTCCACGAAAGCTCTCGGTAATCGCCGCCCTTGGCAACTTCGAAATTCTCCATCGTCGCCACGACGCCTTCGAGCACGGTCGAGCCTCGTCCGGCACTCATCTTCTCGCCGTCGTCGCCCGCGCCGCTCTTGCGCTCGTGGTGGGTGAGGATTACACCGCAGTCGTAGTCGGCCGCAATGCCCGACAGCGCGTCGGCTACCTTCGCCATATCGGTGGACGAATTCTCGTCGCCCTGCCATAGTCCACGAAACGGTTCGATGAAGACGATATCAGGTTCCCACTTCTCACACCCTGCTCGAACCGTGTCAAGCTGATTGGGGTCGTCCAGCTTCAGTCCGGAGTAACCGCCGTCGCCCCAGATGAGCACGTTGTCCAGCACCATTTCTCGATGTTCGTCAGACAGATAGCCGTCCGCGTGGGTCATGATGCCAAGCTGCTTGTGGAACATGCCCGCCGCGCCTTCGTTCTCGATGATGAGCGTCTTGAGCGGCTGCGACGGCGCGAGCACCGGCTTCTCGTCAGGCGTGAAAAGGCCCTCGAACATCGGCTCGCCGCACGCCCACTTCAGGATTCGGTTTAGGTTGACCTGCGTCTTGCCCTTACCGGCACGTCCAACCGTGCAGAGAATTCCTCCGCGAACGACCAGGGCCGGTTCCACCAGAATCGGAGGGACGGGAATTGGGCGGGCCAGGTACTCGCGAAGTTGCGAGATCGGAGCCTCGAACGCCTGCGGATCCGCAGAACTCATCGCGAGCAGCTTTGCTCGCGCGATCAAGGCATCGCGATCCTCCGCAGCAGCGAGTAGCTGAGCGAACTCAGTAAGTCTTACGTCTGTCAATTGGTCTTCCTCTTATCCGTAAGAGGAAGTCAGCCACCACTGCGGGTCTTTGAAGGGCGGGAGTCCCCACGCCTCGCAGAATGCTTTGGCTTCCTCGATCTTCTCCGGTGTAACGCGAGCCTTCAACTCATCCAAATCGAGCGGTTCCGCGCCGTAGCCGTAGGCATAAACGCGTGTGCCCTTGAGTCGTAGGACCCACTGGGGATAATCGTGGTAGCCGACAGGCGACATTTCCACGGGGATGCGGTCCTCAAGTTCTCGACGCTGCTCATAGTATTTGTCCAGCTTGGCTTCGAACTCTGGGAATTCGCTGCTGCTGTTGTACTTATAACCCTCGGGCCTATCATCCCATGGGTTATAGATGCCTTCAGCTTCGACTAGTAGGTCAACGATCTCACCGTCGAACTCTTCGTACTTCTCTTCGAGCGCTTCGATCTCTTCCTCAGTAAGTGCTTCGTACTCTTCACTGTCGTAGTCAGGAATCATGGGGTTCCCTTCGCCCAACCAGACGCCAAAGAAGATTTCTCCGTCAGATGACATTCCCATTAGTATCTACTCCCATTTGCGATTGGACATTCCGGATCGGCGTATGGCTGAAATAGCGGATCGTCGCACGAAGTGGACGTAAACTGTCCGCGCTCAGCGTTTTCGTAAATTCGAGTCAGTTCGTACTCAGAGATCGGGTCCGGGCTTGACTCGTTGACCATCTTGAGGATCGTGAGCGCCTCGTCGGATGAATACTGCTCGCAGTTGGCGAACATCTTTGACAACGCGAAATAGACGACCGCTCTGTGGCCCTCTACGACGGGGTTCTCGTCGCGGTTAGCGACCACGTACTCGGCGCAGCGATGCAGCGTGCGCTGAGTACCGAACTCAGAGTGCCCCGACGACTCGCGCTCCTGCGGTGACGGCACGCCTAGCCACTTCGCGCGCTTCTTCCACTCGACCGGATCGTTTAGATTCTTTTCAGCCAGTGAAATGAAATCACCAAGTAGCATAAACACAGGCTCGTTAGCCTCTGTCCAGTCGCCGATAATTGGACGGCTGTCTCCATGGTATGGCAGGTTGATGTAACTGCCGACCATGCCTTCGCGAAGCTTGTCCTGCTTCGGGAACACTTCGACGTGGCGCTTGCCGACAGCGGCCGTCGCCTCGCGCATGATGCCGCGAGCAACCCACGCGTCGATAGGCTCAGAGAAGAACGCGAAGATGTGTGCGTTGCCGGACCGTGAGCGCTCGATGAATGCCGGTCCGGGCAGCAGGTCGCGAAGCTCGCGTGCTGTCTCAAAATCAGGCTCATCCAGATCGATGGCGGCGAAGCTGCATGTGCCGTCATAGCGCAGTGGCGCGATGCCCAGGCCAGGGCCGCGACCGGCCAGGTGCTCTGAGAACTGCGCGCGCTTGGGCGGCTCGTGGATCCAGCGACCTTCGCCAGTGCCGTATGCGCTGCCCAGCCCACTGAACAGCTTCATAAAGCGTCCTACATGGGGGTTCGGTTCACTCATTCAGGTACAAATCCTAGTGCTTCTAGTTTTTCCAGCATCTTGCGAGCGCGAGGCACTACGCAATCCTCTTGCAGGTAGTGAGCCTGGCAATAACCGTGGTGGTCATACCAGCACTCGCCAGGGTCAGTCAACTCAGAGATAATCTGAGCAACCTCTTGCATGTCAATCACCGAGATTCACCACCGTTACTTCGTCGCCGTCAGGGCTGACGATTTTGATTTGGTTCGGAGGCATGCCCTCATCTGTGACCACGCCTGCGCCCATGTATGAGAACCTGACGATCATCGACGCCTGCTCGCGACGAATTCTGGCAAGGTTTTCGTAGCGCTCGGCTTCCCTGGTCAGTTGGTCTACCAAGTCACGTTCAATGGTCATCGGGGCGTCGCCTTGTGGTAGTTGCCGTGTGAGATCAGATACAATCGCATCACTTCTGTGACCTGACTGCGGTCGATGAGTAGGCAGTAAGTACACGTTGGGCACTGCACGAAATAGTGTCCCTGCCAGTCGGCCGTGTCGTTGAAGTCATAGCCGCTCATTTTGAACGTGTCATACTGCAAGTCATCTTCGGTGTAGCGCGCTGTGGTGCCGCACTTACTGCAATCAAGCACAGCTTTCCAGTCGGCGGAAGGCTTTGACAGGATCTCTGCCATCACGCCCACCCCTCGTCGTAGCCGGGGTTGGTGTCACCGATGACGGCTTCCTTTTCCATCCTGACAGTGTGGAAAGGCAGGTCGGCGTTGACCAACTCAGAGAATGCCTTGGAGAACTGATGGCCGATGTTCAAGTAATTGAACGTGTCAGATCCGTCGTCGTAGGCGCGGCGGGTGAAATACCACTTTTCCAGTCCAGCCTCATGCGAGAACAGGACATTGGTGGACGCCTTCCAGCCAAGGTCTTCGGCGGCGAGAATTACTTCATCGGTGTGCGCAGGCTGAATCAGAGACTTGACATGTGTCTCATAGTAGGCAGGCCGGTACTGCACACTCTTATCCAGCGGCACTTCGATCTTCGAGCGCACCAAGTCGAAGCCCTTGTCCTCCATGATCGCTTCCAAACCAAAGACCCAGTCACGGGCTTCGTCGTCGTTGCCCTCAAAGACGGCGGCCATCATTACCTGAAAAGGATTCTCCGGAACCCCCTCATCGCTAGCAACCTGAATAGCGAGAGGCTTGATGTCCAAGGTCTTCCACATGCGAGACCACTCGCCCAGGTCGGCGCTCGGCGCTGTAGTTAGGTGAAGTTCGTAGAGCATGTTGGGGTTCCTTTCAGGCGACGAGGGAAATGGCGTCTGGGATTGTGTGATTGCCGATTACATTCACGTTGGGGAACGTGTACCACATCGACGGTGACACTTCGGGATGCGGGATTACAAGAGTTGGGATCGCTAGTGAAACAGCTACTCCGAACTCCATCCACCCGGCCTTTAGGCGCGGATGTTCTACCAAAATGAGCACATCAGCCGAACCTACGCCGTTATACTGCCGACGCGCCTCGTTGAAGTTGTCCTTCGAGCCGTCGTACTCCGTCCAGTCATACGTGATCGTATGTCCGGCCTGGCGTACGATGTCCATGACGGCACGACACCGTGGCATGTCTCGGATCGAGCCGCTGACGTAGACTCTACTCATTCTGGTCCTCAGCTTCAAGTTGGCGGTAGAGGACGTTCAAGGCGTCGGTCGCATTCTTGGCCGCGCCAGCAAGCTCGGCATGTGAGGCACGAAGGTCGTCAAGAGAAAACCGCCAGCGCCGGAGCGCATGTTCTACGCCCAGCGACTGGCAGTCTCTTACGAACTCTTCGGACACGTTGGTTCTAGGCATGGGGGTGCCTTCCTAAGCGTTCGTTGTATAAGCCTGGTAAGTCGCCATCCCCTCAAGCTCTTACCCAGTGCGCCATCCAATCTGCCTGCCTGCGCGCACTCTTCCCAACTCTCAACCTACGCTGGTGTGTCTAGCCTCTCCATCGGAGTCGGGCCGTCGATAGCGACGACGACTTCCGTCAGATAGCCAACAGCGAAGGATCCCTCAGTCGGAATCTCTGCCAGCCCACGAGCGTAGTTGCCGTGATTGCAGATCGCGGGCTGCGGGCCAATTACGGCCCGCATCCGCGTCGCCTTGTAGGCCAGGTCGCTCATACGTCGAGCGCGCCTTCCGGAGTCTCCGGCTCGACGGTCGGACCGTCGCTCTCGTCGCCGACCGTGCGAACCTGCTGGTTGCGCAGCGCGGTGGCGAGGCCGATAGCGCCCTTCTTCTCTTCGGGCGTCGTCTTGCGCGACGGGGCTACCGTCACGACGTAGTAGGTGCCGCTGTCGTTCTTCTGCTGCTCAGAGCCGACAGTGAAGACCTGATCCCAATAGCGGCCACGCAGCACCGCGTCGAGAAGGGTGTTCCACTTACGGGCCGCTGGCGCGCTAGTGCGACGCAGCGAAAGGCGAACCGGAACCTCAGTGCCGACGATGAAGCCGGTGTAGTTGAACGTCGTCTGGATCGGCGGGCCGCTGCCCCACTCGATTTCCTTCGCGTCCACGCGGGCCTTGAACTGCTCTTCCGCGTCCGGGTGCTCAGAGAACGGCTTACCGTAGAACGGGTCGTCCTTCCACGGCACGATGTTGGTGTCGTAGGCGACAAGCGTGCGCTCGCCCTTGCGTCCGGGCTTGAAACGTCCCTTGCCCTTACCTGCGACGACGAATTCGATGGGCGGCGTGAACGCCTCGCCCGTCAGGCCCAGGATAAAGTCTCCTGCGGAAGCCATGCCGGACGTAACCTCATCGGTGAGAGGCTGTCCCAGCTTGAGGATTGGAACGATGAACTCGCTCGCGTCTACCTCAGCCTGGTTGGCCGCGATCAGCGCGGCTTCTTCAGCGGAAACCTCTTCGATCTCGCCGCCAGCCTCAACTACGTCTAGTTCCTGCGATGTGCTCTTAGCCATATGTGGGGGTGCTCCTTGTTGTCTTCTAGTAGTGTATCACAGAGGGGTCCACAAGTACCGCTAAAATGCCCCTCAAATGCTTGTTATCTACTGGTAGCTATCCCTTGCGCGAGATAGTGAAAAACTTACGCTCGTAGTACGAAACGCCGTCAGGCAATTCCTGCCCGTTCTCTAGCCGGTCCCGGACGTACTCGTTGAGTCGTCGGGCTTCGATCCTTGGCCCTGTCATTTCGTCAATTAGCGCTTCCTGCTCAAACGATTCCAGCGCAGCAGACTTGTCCACGACCTGTCCGTAGATCGTGCGCCTTGGCTGAAACCTGATCTTGCCCAGGTCGCCGCCGAAGTCGAATTCCACCGTGCCGCGTAGCGCAGAGTCCTCTACCGCTCCGAACAGTTCCGCCTCGTACTCGCGGTACTCAGACTCTGACTGTTCTGCGGCCTTCTTGTCGATGTCTCGCTGTTCACGAAGCTCAGCGAGCCGCCTAAACTTGCTTTCTAGTGCTGCTAGGTCGCTCATATCTCCCTTCTAGCTGCGTCGAGAGGACAGTCGGAACAGAAGTCCGGAGAGGTACACGATGAGCGCGGCGCTGACGCCTTGGAGGAACGTGATCTCTTCGCCGTTGTTGGTGACGTGCCAGTTGTTGAGCGCTGTCATGATCAGCCAGCCTGTGACGGCCATGATCGTAATCAGCAACGCCAGCACTCCAACCCATGTCCATGCGACCTGTGCAAGCGTCGGGGCCTTACGGGGCGAGGCCGGAGGCATAATCATGTACATCGGAGGCACGGACGGATCCGGTGGCTCATCGCCCGTCGTGCGGGCAGTTTCGCGGTCATTTAGTGTTGGGTCGTTCATGCTGCCTCCTTCTCTGCCACTTCGTCCTTGACGATGACAGACGAAACGATCAGACTCTTGATTCGGTTTGCGATCTTGACGTTGGCCGTATCCACTGTGTCCTCAGCTTCGAGAATCAGGATGGTCACGGGGTTGTGCTGGCCGGTACGGTGCGAGCGATCCTCACCCTGTTCATTGTTAGCAGGCGTCCAGTGGCGCTCAAGCCAAAGCTGAGTATCCGCTGCTGTGAGCGTGACGCCCTCCTTCATAGCGGCAATGGTGCCGCAAAGTACGTCAATTTCACCGGCCTGGAACTCGTCCTCTAGCTGCGTACGTGCTTGAGTATCAACCTCACCGGTCCATACTTCGGCGCGCAATCCGCGAGCCTTCAGGCGTTCAGCCAGCAGGCTGCACGTCATGACAAACTCAGAGAACACTACGATCTGCTTCGGCTGTGCGTCCATGATGATTTCCACGGCTGCGTCTAGCTTCGCTGAATCGTCCTCGCCGCCCAGCAGTGCGGGCGATGAGGCGATCTGCCGCAGACGCACGGTGCGCGAGGCTCCGTTAGCCAACGTGTAGATCTTGCTCGGGTCCTCGGCTACAGCCTCGGCGAACCTCAGGGCGCTCTTGTCGCCCTCCTTGATCGCCTGTTCTACCTCAACCCAAAGCTGCTTCTCAGCCTCACTATAAAGCTTGCGCTGCTTGGGGTTGAGCTTGATCGGAATGTAGGTGCGCGTCTTCTCCGGGAGGCTGAGCACCTGCTTCTTGGTGCGCCGCACCAGACGCGTCGCCAATTCAAACCGTAGCGCGTCCGGATTCTTGACGCCTGTGATGATCTTACCGTACTTGCCTTCGTAGAAGTCCACGTACTGATCAAAGAAGCGCCAGTATGACGTGTACTGCTCCGGGTACAGCCAGCGCAGGATCGGCCAAAGCTCGTCCGGAGAATTCATCAGAGGCGTGCCCGTGAGCGCCATCTTCATCTGCGCGTCGATACGCCACAACCCTCGGGCCTGCAAGCTCTTGCGGTTCTTGGCTCGATGAACCTCGTCCGCAATCGCAGCGACCCATGGCGTAGTCTCAAACAGCGGCTCGCGCAGGACTTCAACTTCGACCTCTTTTTCGCCCCAACGGATGAACTCGCGAGTGAGCGGGTGCACGAGCTTGATCCTCTTCTTTTGGATCTCCTTCTTAGTACGGATCTGCTCCCAGTTTACGACCGCCCAGCCGTTTTCGAGAATAGCCTGCTCAAGCTGCTTGTGCCTCGCCTTGGGCGTCGTAGCGTCCACAATCTGATGCGGGATGTCCTGGCCTAGCCACATTCGAAGCTCTCGACCCCAGGTGCCCTTGACAGACGCCGGACAAATCACTAGTTTAGGCCCATCATCAATCCCGGCCCACGCGAGCATTTCGCTGGCGTGAGCGAAGCCGTCAGTGGGAATACTGCCTTCCTCGAAAGCCAGCTTCGAAGATAGAAGCTGGTGTTCAAGGACCGCAGACGAACTCTGACCGCACTTACCTAGGCCCATGTCGTCGGCCAGCAGCAGAGCGGGGTGCTCCGCAGCAAACGAGACGAACGACCTTTGAAAATCGAACAAGCCCTTGAACGGGCGTTCCTCGCCCTTCTTGCCGACCATTTCTGGCTGCCAGGACACGCGGTCCTTGGCCCACGGAATGATCAAGTCGGCGTCTTCGGGCAACGGAGTCACAAGCTCGGCCTGCTTTTCAGCCTTGGCGAGCTTGATCCACCCCAGAAGGTCCGCCGACACTTCCGGACGGACAGTGACCATCAGTCGCTCAGCGACGGCAGGATCCTCCGGGAACGCCCAAAACTTACGCTCTCCAATGGACTGGAACCTGCGGCCAGGGACGGCCTTCACGGCAGCTTCATGCTGCACGTAATCCTGATAACCAAAGAACGTCAGTTCTAGCTGATCGTTCCCCTTCTCTAGCTTTGGCATTTAGTCCTTTCGAAATGCTCGAACAGCTTCCGGGGTAAGCTTCCAGCCGCAGCTTCGCTGCAACCCGGCCGCTACCTCGCGGTCCGTTAGCCTGGCAGGCGAGTGCGGCATGTAGCCGCCCATAATGCTCATGCCAGTTAGACGAGACTTTCTATGCAGTTCTTCGATTTTGTCTTGTACGGTCATCTAGCGGTGCAAGACCAGCAATTGAATGGGGTTCGAAGACCTTCATCACATTCGCACCCCATAGGCACATGAGCCTGCTCAAGCATGGCCCACGCATCTGCTTCGTCGCGCATCATTTCAAGTTTACGTTCGATCCCACGAACAATCACATCGACGTGGCTATTACCGTCTTTGTCTACCTGCACGAACATGTACGGGATCTCGTTGTCTTCTAGGACTGCCAAGATCTCGGCGTCGTGCGCGCTGGCTTCTTCCAGCGACTTCTGAGTCCGACCATTAGGGTTGTAGGCTCGGGTCGGATCGCGCCTCAGGAAGTAGTTTAGCCTATTTGCGCGTCGGTAGTCGTCCAGCACCCATTCCTTGAACGCTGGCGTGACCCCATTGGCCTCGCCACCGTAGATGAAGGAAAACAGTGTGGACGTGTCGGTGATGATCGCATCGACCTTTCCGTCAAGCCGTCGCTCGCGCCACATCTGCTTAGCAATGATGTACGGCTGGAATAGTAGTGCCTGGTGACGTTCCTCCCAAACCAATTCCTTGGCAACCTCAGGGACGTTCTCAATGTTGTGTCCCGCCTGCTTGAGGTAGCCGAATGCGAGCGCCATCGTCGTAGACTTGCCCGCGCCCGGTCCACCAAACAGCGTGACCTTGAGCGTGTCAGTCATCAAATTCCTTTAGTACGTAGGATGTCTTAGCTTTGCAGTCCGCACATACGCCGAGAAATGGAAAGCCGGGAGGGCTGATGCGATGCAGGATCCCCGCGTCCCATTCCTTCACCGGCTCGTTCAGATCCACGCGAGTGAGATCGATGCGCTTATCGCAGCCCTCGCGGGCGCAGTCGGTGAGCCTGCCCATCAGAAAATAGACGGACCGTCGATCACTGCGGCGTAGTGCTTATCGCCGTCGAAGTTCTGGTTTTCGTGTCGAAGATCCATAGCCCGCGAGAGCGCGTCTTCTACCCAACTTTCCCAGCCTTGCTTACGCGAGCCAGGAGGCGATCCGATGACATAGGTCTCACCGTCATCAAAATCAAACTTGAACGCAAACGCGTGATGCTGGAACGTATTGTAGACATCGCCACCCGGTAGGTAGACGGGAATCTCTTTACTAACTGTGATACTGAGTTCATTCGGCATGCGGGGGTTCCTCCGGGATGAAGCTTAGGTCGGGCGGCTCGTAGGTCGGGGGCTTGAGAACCTTGCCGTCCTCACGATACTTAGCTACCTTGCCAGTGCCGTTGCACATGGCGCAGCGCATTACGACAGCCGCCATTGGCGTGTACGGTGGTGTCTCTCGATACATACACCCGGTAGTTGCTGTGCCTGTCCCGTCACAAAAGTCGCACGGCCATAGCTTGGTCATGTTCGACCGGTGAACCTCTTCAAGCACTCGGGACAACAGATTGCCCGCATGCTGGTCCCAGCCGTAGATCACGTAGACGAGATCGGCTGCTTCCTTGTACTGCTGGCGTAGATCGCCCTCGGTCTCCAGCGCAAACTCGTAGTCAAGCTCGTCATATTCCTCGGCGATGAGAGTCCTACGAAGCCTTAGCTCGTCCCCGGTGACCAGGGTGGCCTGGTCTCGTACGGGGCGCTTGAAGAACTCGTGGAATTCTCTTGTTAGTTCGGTCGGATCCGTCATGCTTCGATGAGGACTGCCAGCGAATTCGGAGAACTGATGATCAACCGCTTGCCGCCACGTAGATCGCTGATGGATCCTACCGGACCCTGCCCGTGGCTGTCATTATCCACGTAGGTGATCTGCGTAACGCCCTCGAACACGATTGGCTCTTCCGGCACGTCTCGCGCCGGGTAAACCCTGACCTTCGCCATCAGACCGAGGCGGTTGTCTTGAACAGGGCCTTGGCGACTCGCTTACCTTCGGCCGTCAGGGCAAAGACTTGCGCGTAACGCCCGCTTCGGAGGCGCTTGCGACCGACCGACTCAACGAGAGGCTGGGTCGATGCGTAGTTGGTGATTCCGTCGTTGTCGATGGTGCGGCAAAGCTCCGCACGACGGGAACGAATCCCGGACGAGGAATAGGGACGATCCGCTACGTGATGCACCAATACGCTCAGCGTGATGTCGTCCATAGGACGGCCGAACTCATGGAATGCCCGCAGCACGGCGCGCTGGCCGTCAGTTAGAGTCGGTGCCATAGATGAGATTCCCTTCGTAAGTGGATGATTGCTAGCGACCTACACGCGGTGACCGTAGCCAATGTCCGCCCATCCCGACCTTTTGCCTCGGTCGCCAGCTTTACACAGTGTAGCAGTTACGTGACTTCGATTTCAGCCAGCGTGGCTCTGATGCAGTGGCGGCAAATGGCGATGGTCGCCTTGCCGGTATTGTCTGCCCGCGCTTCGACATACTGCGCGCCGTCCATGAATCGACAGAACGGCGTGAACTCGCCGAACCTTTCTCCGCTGGGCATCTGCGCGGTGCTCTCGAACAGGAACAGATGAAGCTCGTTCCCAGGAGTGCCCGCCCGCCACTGGGGCCATCCGGCCGGTTGATCGCGCAATAGGTCAAGCGCCTCTTGCATTTTCAGTCGTCTTCTTTCGGTGGATTCTTCGGGTCATACGCCACGGCCCGCAAGAGCGGGGCGAGCTTTTTACGCATCGCCACGATCTCCGAGACCATACGGGCAAGTGTACGTGCTTGCGCCGACTCGGGCCATGCTGCGGCATTAGGCTCGTCGCCTGTATCGAGATTCGCCTGCATGTAAGCATTCCTTGCTTGAACCGCTGTGTCTCTAAGGGACCTGAGAGCTAGACGCAATACCGCGTCGGTTTGTACTACAGCCTGCGCAGCCGCCTGATACGGGGTGCCGTCAAAGTTGCGGCTGGGGTCCCTGTATGTAAAGGTCGTGCTGCTGTCCTTGGTCTTGATTTCTTCGTCCATGTGCCTTTCGCTACTTTATTGTCTTTAGTGGTATCAATGGCCAGCGTATTGGTACGCTGGGGTAGTGCTTGGGAGCCTCCTACATGCGCGCTGGAACTATGCGCCAAGACATGAGACATGAAGCAGTGGCCTATTCTGCGCGACGTAGTGCTTTTCTGTGGAGGACTCGCCGGGGTCGTTCACGAAACAGTGCTGACGCAATCCGAACGTCCGACACTGCTCATCCTTTTCGCTGCAATGATGGGTCTTCCCGCATTCCTTCGGGGTCCGGGAGACAAGAACGGAGGAAACGACGACAAGCCATGATCATTTACTGCAAGAGCCGCCCTTTGCTGATGCTGTACATCGGGTTCATCGCGGCTCTGGAACTCATCGTACTGCACATCGGGTAGTTATGACAGCCGGTACGCAAAAGGTAGGAAACTTTCGCGAGTTTGTCAAGCGAAACGCTGCAATCGGCGCGTTTCTGCTCGTAGCCCTCGCGGGCGGTTACGCCATCGACCGTACGTCTGAGCGCGACACGCAGCAGTTCACCGCTCAGCTTCGCAAGGCGCAAGTTCAAGAGTGCGAGCGCAACAACGACATGCGCAACGAAATCAATACGAGCGTCAAGGCGCATAAGGTTCAGCAGCAGGTGCTTGTTCAATTTATGGGCGACGCGGCGACAGCCAGGGCGCGAACAGGCGACAAGAAAGTCGCGAAACGCTACGAGAACTTGCAGAGTAAGCTGGTACATAATGTACAGTTCCATGCACTGCCTTTGACCGACTGTGAGGCGGCCGTACCGAAGCAACCATGAGGCACCTAGTGAGGCATTTGATCAAGGAACAACGCGTGTTGGCGTATCTACGCTTCCTACTCGAACGCCATAAGCGAACCATTGCGTTTCTACTCGTAGCATTGGCCGCCGCCTACGCCAACTACCTAGCGTTCAACGCTGCCAACAACGCCAAGGAAGCCGCTCGCTCGTCCAACCGCGCTGCCGCCAACGCGCAGATTGCGATCAAGAAGGTAGAAATGGAGAGCCGCGACCGCCGCGATCAGATCTGCTTCCAGGACGAACGTGCGCACCTTCGTGAAGTCAATCAATTGAAGCGTACGTACGCGTATCTCGTCGGACTGACACCGAAGCAGCGAGAGCAGCCGCTTGCCAAGGCGATTATCAGGTTCCTGCCGCAGACAGAAGAAGACGCCAACACTGATGAAGCGCCTCCGTTTTGCGACAAGCCTGGCGTAGGACTGCCAGAGCCGGACCCTGTGGTGCCCAAGCGTCCAGCAGTCCTAGGCGGCGGTTAGCCCTTCACGCCGTCGCAGTGCAGGATGTTCTTGAACTGCGAGAACAGCGGTACTCGCCAACCATACACTTCACAGCGAAGCTTGATCGCGTGCGTCGGGTTTCCGGGTCCGCCTGACGGCACCGGAAGATTCCCGTAGAGGTTCGAGCTATTGAAGCGCGGATGAACGACTGAGTCGCCGATCTTGTAGGTGTCCTCGGTCGTGTATACGCGGTACTCGTGTCCGTCGTCCGTAGACACGGATTCCTTGCCCGTGACATGCAACGTGACGGTTTCTGTCTTTGAGTAATCGATCACCGCGTAGCCCACCACTGCGAGGATCACAACTACTGCAAGTGCTACCAGTAGCTTCATAGGGATAGCTCCTTACACATCGAGAGCGCTTGCCTCCGAACGCTCTGATTGGGTCGTGGATTCGTCCACGACAATGTAGCCCTCAATCCGGTCTAGCCGGAAAGTCTTGGGCATTTCGTCGTCAATGTCAAACCCTGTGGTGACCGCGTAGCGATCCCACTCTGGTCCGACATACTCAACCTTGCTCGGACGGAAGAACCGATTCTTGGTATCCGGCTCCCATGCCAGGCGACGCCCGACAACGGCAGGCTTACGGTACGTGAACCGTACAGCCATGCTGTTATGGACGGCATACTCAAGCGCGGCCAGATTCCAGTCCGTCTTATCCTCAGTTCCGACCGGCTCTCCGACACCGAAGGGCTTCGGCTCGGCAACAACCATCTCTGGCGTGGCCTCAGGCGTAAACGAGTTCGTGACGTTGACGATCTTAGGTACGCTCAGCGAGCGCACGGCATCGGCGAGATCCTTGATCGCATCTGCGACAGGCGAGTCGTCGCGGCTGAGGGAGAATGTCTCAAGCTGCCCGTGTTTGATACCGTCAATAGCGTCCAGACGCTCGCGCAGCTTAGCGCGGTCGTCAGCATCCAGGTAGACGCGCCCATAGCTTCCGAAGGAGAGAGTAAGATCCCCATCATCGTCAAGCACGCCACCGACCCGAAGCTCGTCGTCGGAAAGGTAAATGTCCTCTAGTGTAGTCATGTCTGTCAGCCCTTCTCGGGTCGGTTGGACGCCATCAGCGCCTCGGTGGCCTGCGAATCGGCCATGTCTTGGTTGCGCTTGGCCTTGCCGTTTGCGGGGTGCGCTTCCCAGTCCCCCACCGTTCGCACATCGCGAGCAAGTTCGTTGCTGCCAGGCACGAAGACGTGGAGAACCGGCTCACCGTTGACGGAACCGGACTTCACCCGTACGGAATTTTCATCCTTGACAATCTGACGGGCAAGCAGGGATAGACGCTTATCTGTGATCTGTGCCATGTTGGGGTTCCTCGAAGTCTAGGTAATAGGAGTTGACAGTACGGATGATCTCAAGCACGCGACTGCGTGACACGCCGCATCTTTTAGCAGTCCGTACAACTGCTCGGGCTGTGGATGTTGGAGGATCGCTATCCACGATAGCGACGAACGTTCGGTAGATCAAGCGCTCGGATGCAGTTACCTGCTTTTCCTCAGGCTCGGCGATGATGTAGGGGAATAGGCTCACCGCTGTCCACAGGTCGGGCAGCGAACGAATGGACCTACTAGGTCCGCGCACACTACGCAGTCTACCGGATCCCCAGCGTCGGTCAAGGTCTCGGGGTTGATTCGCTTGCCGCAGATCGCTGTGTCTCCGCTGGGAGCACAGGAAATGCAGGCGAAATGAATCATGCCGCTGCCACTAGAGAAGTCCTCGAACTGAAACTCTTCAAATGTGTGCTTGCCTGGGTCTAGTACGGTGCTCATGTCTCGTCAGTGAAATTCCATGCGATTTCGTCGTCGTATCGAGTAGCGCCGGTGTCGGGCGTCAGTCGATTCAGCCCACCATATCCGGCGTGCGCCCTGAACGTCTCGGCGTCTGCGTTCAAGCACTGATAAGCGCTCAGTGCCGCCAGTTCGATGAACGCCCACTCACGCTCTGGCATGACGCCTTTTGTAGAAAGACGGTCACGCCAGAGCTTGTCAACGCGCGGGTCTCCGTGATCAAATACGTCTATCACGGAAGTGATCGGGGCCGCACAAGGCCACGCCGTCATCGGACAGGTCAGCGACAGCCTGCATGCCGGTGTCATATGAGACCGGCCGCGTCAGATGAAGCGGTACGCCTGTATAGAGGCCGTAATAATTTGCGTCGAGCACCGTCGCCTTCACGCAATAGTCGAGCGCCAGCCCGACAACGTAGACCCGCTCAGCCCCAACGTTGTCCAGCCATTCATGCAGGAACTGGCCATTTTCAGCAGTCCCATCGAAGCCGCTGTATGCCTCGGTGTCTCGAACCCAGCCCTTGGAGAAGATGGGGGCATCAGGAAACGCTTCAAGGATTTCCTCGTGGATCTCAGCGCCCGAAGTGTTCTGCACGCAATGCGCAGGCCAGGACCCGTCAACAAACTTCGGGTTGTCAGAGAAGCTGACATGGTCGTCCGGATGCCAGTCGCGCGTCAGCGCGACGTGCTCAAACTGCTCCCCAAACTGGCAGATCGGACCAATGATCAGGTTGCCCTCAGGCACCCCCAGTGCGCCTCCGGGAAGGAAGTCGCGCTGCATGTCCACAACAATCAGCGCGTTCATCGGCGATCACGCTGCTCTCGGCGACGAAGCTCATCGCGCACCTGATCGCGGACCAGTCCGCCGATGATGGTGATCGCTGTGGGGACTTCCGGCTCCTTGGGCCGCTCCTGACGCTCCTGCTGAGGCTCGTCCTCGCGAAGCTCGTCAAGAACTCGGATAGCGCCGTCGATGACTGCGTTTCTCAGACTCATCACATGAAGGAGTGGTAGAGGATTGCGCCCAACCAGAACACGCCGTAGATGAGCGTGATCTTGAAGAACGATTCGAGCAAGATAGTGCCAGCGTCCCTGCCCCCGTTCTCAGTCTTCTTGTCGAAGGCGTCGTAGGTGAGGAAGGCCACGAGCAGCGAGATGCCCAGCGCCTGGGCGAAGGTGATTCCAGGGACGCTGCCGTAGAAAGGTGCGTCCGGGCCGGATACAAACCAATCCCAGAACACTTCCAAGGAAAGGCCGCGCAGGATCATAGTGTACGCCATGATCACAATGAGCCAAAGTAGGATAAACATGTTGGGGATCCTTTACGGTCGAATGATGGATGCTAGGCTGAGCACTTCATCCGACAATCCGCTCATATTGACACGGTCGTTGGTAATCGGAGACACAGCCTGAGTGTGATGCGGCACTGTACGCAACACAGCATACGCATCATTGAGCCTGTTTGCAAGTGCGTCAAGTTCTTCTTCTGACAGCGTCGTCAGGATAGCTCGCACGGGCACAGCCTGGCGATGTGTTTGAGCGTCGTGGCCACAGTGCTCTTCCGGAACCTCAAGGGGGTCGGAGTTGTGGTCGCACTCCTTACAGACGCTGACGGTTTGAGTGATTACGGTCATCGAGTAAGCTGTTGTTCGGCGTTTTGCGCCTGCTCTAGCGCTGAATCAGATGACGTAGCGATGCCTTCCTTGGTACCCAACGGGCCATACGCTGACCATTTCCAAGTCGCGACCGCCACCCCAGACTCTCCGATGGTGTCCTCAGGCCAGATGCGCCAGCCGGTTGCTGTTCCTAGCACGAACATCACTCCGAATCCAAGAACAGGCCAAGCTTGCGCTCAAGCCGCTTGTTCTCACGTTCGAGTCGGTCTCGCTCAGACTCAAGGTGCTTACGCGATTGCTCCTTGCGGATGTTACGCGGCGGCTTGTTCCACGGATCACGATCATCGTCCTGGCTGGTGTAATTGCGCAGTAGCACTAGTGCCACCGGCATAGCGAAGAACGAAGTTGCCCATGCGCCAATCTGATATGCGGGATCGTAGTGTGAGCTACGCTTATCCCAGTGCCAAGAGAGTCGTCGGGAAATGTCAATAGACGCTGCGGTGTAGCCGACACACAGCGACACGATCTCGGCCCAATTAGGCAGCAACGGAATGAAGTTCATGGCGAATATCATAGATGTTGGTTCTTTCTCTTCCTCCAATTGAGTGCTAGATCGGCCGACTTCTTACGTCTAATCCCTAGATACGGGTACACCAGTCTGAGCACCAATGCGATGTTTTCTTGTCCAGTAATAGTCACTTGCCATTGCTGTTTGTGGGTAGGACCGTAATTCTTCTTCTTGGCTTGGAAGTTACCCACCCCTACTACCTTCCAAAACCGTTCTACAACATCCCTGTCTGTCATACAAACTCTGAGCGCTGTTGGCGCTAGTCCGTCTTTGCGCTTTCGAAACTCAATCGAGCCTTCGCCCTCGTAAATTCCAGCAGCCCAAGCAATATCAGTCTCTCTGCTCATACATAGAGAGTACCAACTAGCTTGTCAGTCTTCTCGTTCTAGGCGAATCAAAGCTTTCCTGTATTTGTCCCACCGCTCGAAGTCCTTGTCTACGATCTGTCCGGCAGGGATCCTACGTGGGTCCATGTTGTGCGTCAAGTCGCGGATCTTCACGCGGCGGGCGAGCCAATTCTGCGCCACGCGCTCGATGTACTCGTCGTAGGTTTCCTCACCGCGCGGCTTGTGCGTCAAGGCGTTCAACGCCTCGATGTGCTTCGACGGAAAGGTGCTGATGATGTGGTGGATGAATTCACCGCGTTCCAGCGGCGTTCCGGCGAAATCTTCGACGGCGTCGTGCAGCACCGACACGATCATCACGTCGCGGTCCTTCTTATCACCGCGCATCAGCATGACGTTGAGCGGGTGCAGCATGTAGCAGACACCCGTCTTGTCCTTCTGGTAACGGTGCACCTTTGCGGCGAGGTAGATGGCCTCGCCTAGAAGGTGCTCTTGGTCCTTTGGATCGAATTCGATTGGCTTGCGTGCCATCAGCGGCGTCCAGTCAACTGCATCGGGCCGAAGGTCTCAAGCGCCACAACGGCGATCTCAAGCTCAGCCTCGTTGTAATAGGTCGTCGCCGGACCGCCGCCGACCGGGAAGATCAGCCAAGGCAGGGGCGCACGGGTTAGGCCGACGTTCTTGGTTGCGCCGCGCTCCTGCCATCCGGCGATCACACGACAGGACTTGAGCGCGTCGAGACGATGCGCCAGCTTAGGACTTGTCGTCGTCACGAACCGTCACCACCTTCGCGTACCCAGAAGCCTTCAGGCGGCCCTTACTCTTGGCGATGTTCGCGCGAGCGTTGGCTTCGCTTACGAAGCTTTCGTACGAGACGCAGACAGGTCCGTCCTTGCCGATGAGGACCCAGTTCCACTGCCCATTCTCGGCCTGCTCAACTTCAAAGCGAAGTCCCTTGCGCTGGGATTCAGTTGTGTTCAAGGCAAAGCTCCGTTCGTCCTTCGGCGTAGTCAAACCACAGCGCCGCCAGCTTCGCACGGTCGCAAGAGAACCTATATGCGGTCCTCGTGAGCGCATCGTCAAGTGCGACACTCTCGGCGAGCAGGCCCATGAGAAACCCGAATGCGATCTCTAGGCACTGCTGGGATTTGATGTATTCAGTGTGCATGTCTGGGATCCTACTCGATCTATTCAGGAATGTCAATACTCGATCAAGTTGCCGTCTGCGTCTTCGATGTACTCAACCCAGACAGTCGGATCGTCCTGGGGAAGCTGTTCCGCGACGGCGATCCAAAGCTGCGGATCGGCAGGATCGCCAATGAGCTTGGCGGTCCCGCCGTCCGAGAATACGACTGTCAGATCAGTCGTGCTCATACTCCTGCACGTCCACGCCCTGCGGAGTGAAGATCACTTCGACGTGGTCGCCGAAGACATCCCTAGCGAGCTTCTGCCCGTCAGACGCCAGCGCCTCGTAAATCGCCACGCAGGCGTCATAGGCGTCCTTGTAGCGCTGGTCAAAGTTGGGATTTGTGTCGCCGCCGTAGAACGTCTCACGCACCTTGGTGTCGCTGCCATAATGGCTGAAAGTCGGGCTGCCTTCGTAGCGCCATTCTGAGCGCCGTTCTTCTGCCTCGAACTCGTCCAGACCTTCAAGATCTTCGTGCGCCACGACCACAAGCTCGTGCATGCCGAACTCGCACGGCTCACCGTCGTTGAAATACGGCGTGTACTGAAGCCAGCCGAAGCTGTGCACGATGTCGCCGTACTCCGCGAAGATGGCCTTGGTGCCGTCCTTGACCATTTCCTGCGCGTGCTCGCGCATCTGCTGTTGCGCGCGCTTGATATGCTCGCTCAGTTCCAGCAGCCGCTCAGTAGGCTTGAGCGCTTCCCTGACAGCGCCGGTATCCATGGTGCTCATCAGTAGCCCACGCTGTTCTCTTCGAGCGAGAATCCGTCGTCGGTGCGCCGCGCGACGAACACCACGTTGTCGCCGCCGCCCTCACCGGGGTAGTAAGAGACACCCAGCGCGTTGGCCGCAGGCTCCCAGCCAGCGCCCTTGAGGACCGCCGACAACAACGGAGCGTCGGCCGTAGCGGTCGGCCCTCCGTAGTTGTAGAACAACTCATAGCCCGCGCCGTCGTAGTCAGACGTGATGCTCTCGTCCTCGTCAAGCAGGTTGACCAGAGGACCAAAGACACCCTGGCCGGGGTTCTCGTCGTTGTAGGGTGCGGTGCACACACCGAACACCACGTTTTGAATTCCGGAATTGGAGAAAGTCTCGATCAGGCCCTCGCGGATGCCGCGCTTGACAGCCTCAGTCAGGCGCTGCTCAGCCTGCTCCAAATTCTCCTTAGCAGCGGAGAGATCCTGTAGAACTTCATGAGCCATGGGATAGCTCCTTTCAGTCGAGCACAATGGCCCGACGCCTCGTTGTCTTTGACTTACTTGCGAGCTTGCGGTGAGAGGTTGGGGTTCCTGAGATCGCATTGTTCATCCAATCCTGAAACTCCATACCTTCAAGATAGTCGCTCGCGGTCGGGATGAATTTGCCTCCAAAGTCTTCAAGGATGTGCTGCTCGCACACATCGCGAACCGACACCTGCTTCTGCTTGCGGCCGGAGCCGTTGCAGATGCACATGGTGTCCTCGAATACCTTCTGCTGACCGCCCATCGGGTCGGTAGCGGCGGTGCCGTCGCAGTTATCGCACGGCAGATCCGTCTTGATCGTGATGGTGTGCCCGAAGACGCGCTCTACGACAAAGATGAACCATGAGTTGTGCGTCAGCGCGCGATGTCGGTTGTCCGGAAAGACAGCCTTGGACGAATCTAGAAAGTCATGAATTTCTAGGTAATCTTCCGGCTGTCCGCCGAACTTCCTCGCCGATGATTGCGCGTGGATCAATGGCTTTGCCATCGGATAGCTCCCTTAGCGCTTGATGCTGACGCGCGCACACGTCTTTTGATGCACACCGCGTCCGGCCGAGGCCAGTGCGCTGCCCAACCCTGAGTCAAAGATAGCGAATAGGGCGTAGAGGGCGACGAACATCAAAAGGGCAGACAGTGCGACGATGGCTGTGATCAGCAGCGCCTTGAGAGTGATCGTGTAGAACACGACAGCCAGCACGATCAATGTGACGGCAAGTAGGAGTCCGATGACGATGCCAGCCCACTTGAACAGCGTCTGGAAGCGGCTCCAGAGCATAGAAGCACGAGTGGACGTGAAATCAAGCGCGCGCTCTCCGCGCGACGGACCAGTTCGCACGCGCGGCGCTGCACTGCGGTTCTTCGCCGCTCGGCGGCGGGCTGCGTAGTCAAACATCGGATTAGCGATCTTGACGATGGCACGGATAAACACCGAAATCGGTAGCGAGAGCGGCATGAACACAAAACCCCAGAAGAGCTTGCACGTGTTCAGGTTTTCGGTCGAAGCGGGGATCGCATACGTCCACAGGAACAGGCGCATGAACAGGCCCAGCTTTACATCGACCGACATAGTGAGGTTAGACATGTTGGGGATCCTTTCTAATCGGCTCGGTCAGACAGTCCAGGGTAATCTTGAATCTTATCGCTGAAGCTCACGGGTTCAGCCGCTTACGCCTGCTGCCCTGATAGCGGCCGAGGCCGTAGAAGGCGGCGGGAAGAAAGACCAGAAGGTCCGGGATCATGGGGATGATGCCACCCCAAAAGAAGATAGCCATGTTAGTATTCTCCTGTTTCGCGGCTAGTATATGGCCGCGTAAAGCCATGCACCTTCGCCTGAGTGTTTGCGTGGATCTTCGCCGCAGTGATCTGCGCTTCGGCGTTCTTTTGGATCGCCTCAGCAACCTTCCTCAAAGCCTCAGCGACGGCATAGTCGCTCATCGCTCGTACCCGTCCTCTTCGAACTCAACGGGAATGCCGTCATCGTTGGTGGCGGCGAGGGTCGTCGCGGTATGTAGGTAGACGGTCTCCGACTCCGGGTCAAGCGACCACGGAGAGAGCGTGTAGCCGTGCTCGGCGGCCTCTTCGGCTCCGATGTACATGCCGTTATCGGGTCCATCAAGTGCAAGATGTCGTTCCATAGTGATGCTCCTTAGCTGAGTAGCTTTCGGCGGGTAGCTTCAATTTCGACTTCCATGGAGGCGAGCGTCTGCCGCGCTCCGTGCGCGTAACCATCATCCCAAGCCGTCGCGGCGTTGTCAAGCTGCGACTCAAGGTCAACGATCTGATCGTCCTTATCGGCAATAGCCTGCAAAGCGTCGCTGTACAGCCTCTCCCACAGCCGAATGTCGTCGGCATGGTGCGAGACCTCAGCGCGATACCACTGCAAGATGCCAGGCTGTCGCTCGCGTTCGAGCTTGCGGGCGGCTACTCGCTTGTCATACTCGCGCTTGCCTCTGAACTCCGGCATCCTCCGAAGCAGAAAGCAGAACTCGTCGTTAGCGGCGATGGAGTCTGTCCAGACATGCCCACTAGCGTCGCTATTTGGATGTATCAAGCGGGACCAGAGCGTGTCACCCTCGCGCCGCAGGCAGACGTAATAGCCATTGTCGGTGTCGGCGCTGATAAACGAGAAGTGGTCGCCGGGACGCAACGAGGCCACGGGGAAATTGCGTTCAATGTTCATCCCATCACCGCCACGGTGATAACGGCCTCGATATAAATGCACAGCAGTGCGAGCATGACGGTAGCCACTCGGCGGCGGCCCTGATGCTCAATGTGCTTGCAGGTTCCGCGAACGCACGCGGCGGTGGAACCGAACAAGATTCCCATGCCGCCATGCATGAGCACGTCGCCAGATGTGAGGTAGGTGGTGGTCATGGCACGAAGCTTAGACGGTGTGGCCGCCGCTGTCAAGCTGCTCAGCGTAATTGATCAGTGAAAGGACTTCATCAATCGGTGTACCGGGCCAGATTCCAGCGCTTTCGTTCTGATTGAATTCACAGCAACCAACCCACTTCTCGGCGCGCTTTGTAAACACGACTACCTGGCCCGAATACTCACGGGAGACCAACGCAAACTTATTGCCGTTACCGGCTGTGAAGAGCTTGACGTTCATTTCTTGAGCGCCCGCTGAAGTCGAAGGTTCTTGAACATCGCCATGTCCTCGGCCTCCGTCCAAAGCTCGGAGACCTTATCCTCGTACTCAAGATGAGAGAGGTTGTGGGGTACCGGATCGCCCACGTAAATAGGATCTTCGCCAGGGCGGACCAACTGGACCACCGTCGTTCGTCCAATTTCGTCTTCCTCTACCCGCCACGGCTCGGTAAGTTCACGACGACGACGACGACGCTCAGAGAGCGCCGCCGCCGACTTCGTGACGATGAAGAAGACGAGAATCGCCAACACGACGATGCCGAATGTGACGATCTCGACTGCCTTCATAATGCTTACCGGCCGACCGAGATCGGGGCGTCGCTGCCGACGACGACGGTGGTCACGCCGTCCGGCAGGGAATCGCCGAACGCGCGAAGCTCATCCTGGCGGGCGCACGATGCGCACTTGGCATAGCCAAGCTGGCGCTGCTGATTGACAAGCTTCTTCTGCTTCTCGACCTTGACCTGCTCTTCCTGCTTGAGCCGTTCGGCACGGGTGTCAGCGACCTTCGCGTACGCCTGCTGAGCGTTGGCGATTGCTCCCTCAACCTCGGGAAGCTGGGGCTGCTCCATATTGAACGTAATCTCGCGGAAGAAGTCAAGGTGATCCTTGCCGCCCAGCTTCGCTCGAAGCTGAGCCTCAAGGCCCTCGGCCATAGCCTGCTCGATACGGGCCACGTTGTCCTGATTGTCCACCTTGTCGGGGTCAATGTCGGAATCGGTGGCGTCGCGTGCCAGCAGTGCGGCAGACGAGACAACCTCCTTGGCCTGAAGGCCCAGGAACACGTCACGCGCGTTGGCGTCAAGGATCGGCTTCCACGTCGAATTCAGCCAGCCCTGCCAGTCCTCCCACGGGCGCTGGCCCTCAGGACGATTGACGAACTGTTGATCGAACGCGGTGACCAGCTTGCGGCCCTCAGGCGTGCAGTCAAAGCCCGTCTTGAAGTAGAACGTGCCCGACAGCGTGACCTTCACGCCGTCCTTAGTCCGCAGGCCCTCGATAGGACGAGCGTCGGCGTCCTTGTCGTTGGAGAACTTGTACGTGCGCTGAGAGTCGGACGCCGGATAACCATGCGCCTCGCTCATCACACCGATCCACGAGTTGCCGCTGCCGGGGCAGACGATCTCGCGGATATTGTGGTTGTCCCAGGGTCCGCCGTTGCGGATGACCTGAATCTGTCCACCCTCAGGGGTGGAGGTACAACCGGCCGCAAACAGGCCAAGAGCCAGCAGCGGAAGGATAAGGACGCGGCGCGCCCAGGTCTTGAGCATAGACATGCTCCTTTCGTTAGGGATGGCGGGGATCTTAGTGCGTGGCTATGCGCTTGTCAAGGCAGCGCCGCAGAGACCATGGGATCGAAGCCGAAGCGCTCGACCAGATACGCGATCAGTGCGGCGGCGATCTCTGCATCGATGTTCGTGAACGTTGCTTCCTCAGGGCAGCCCTGATTGAAGCTGTACAAGTCGAAACCGAGATCTCCGGCCTCTAGGTAGGGAGTGAGACGAAGCTTAGACTCATTTCCATGCCGGTCCGTCCACGAGAAAATGACGGAAGTCTTATCACGCTCAATTTCAAAGTTATACATAAGTGAACTCCGTAAGTTCGACAATGGGATTGACGGGCGCATAGGTCTCATCCACATACGCGACGTTGTAGACCGTCGTGTAGGGCTTTGAGTCCGGGTCGAACGGGTAATCGTAGACTCCATGCGCCTCATGGATATGGCCGCACACTACTACCGTAGGACGGATCCTGTCAAGTTTCTTGAGCAACGGGATGTCGCCGACCGGCTTTGGGCCGCCAAAGAACGGACCGATCATGTCGCCCAGCCCGTAGGGCGGACCATGACTGATCAGGATGTCCAAATCCTCGGGGATGATCGAACAGCGAATTTCAAGCGCTCGCTCACTGCCATAGAAAGCCCAATTAGGCAGGTTGGGAACCCACGGAGTGCCCCAGAGCTTCAATCCCGTGCGTGACGTGTGCCCCTCGTCGCGAAGGTACGTCCACGGCAAGTCATCGGGGATTAGGAAGTGATGCTCGAACACGTAGTCGTGATTTCCGGCGATGCCGACCACTTCGATGTTTCGAGCGGATAGCTCATCAAGCCACTCGCGAAATTCAGTGTTCAGCCACGACTTTTGTCGCTGTTCACCCTTTTCCATCGTCCGTGAAGGCCGGTGCGTAAAAAAATCAGGACAAATGTCCCCTGCAATGACCAGAAGGTCGCAATCGGGGATAGCTGGCAGGTTGCCGTGGAGATCGGCGGTGGCTAGTACCTTGGGCACGCTGGGGTTCCTTCCTTAGGGTGGATAGCTCCCGTAAGAGTATCAACAACCGGCTTGCCTGGCAACAGGGACGCCTCACAACCGTATTTCGATTTCCACCCCATTCCGATTTTCTGTACCGGCATAAGGTACGATACAGGCATGATCAAAGACCCAAACGTACGTGCCGCGCGCGCCCGAAAGCTCGAATTGGTCGAAAATCGCAAAAACGGCCCATGTGAGGATTGCGGCGTAGACCTAGACCCGGCGATTATGCGCCTAGTGCCCAATTCAGCCCAAATGCCCGTTTCGGACCTTGTTCGCTCGCGCGGCGTCAAGGCCGTTCGAGCCGAACTAGCCAAATACACTCGAAAGTGCCCAAACTGCGCCTCACTCTCGATTTTGCTCTAGCTCCTTGAGCGCTGCGACCCAATGGCACGTTAGAAAGACACTTTGCGACTGCGTTACCGGTCGTTCTGGAAATCCACGCCATTGAACCACCCAGGCATCGCCAAACTTCCCGCGCGTCGTTGAAACTTCGCAGGCGTCGGCTCGCACTCCGTGCTTGAAGGCTCGTTGGGGATCCATCCCCCAAGTCTACAGAATCGGGCGCTCAGAGCAAGCCTAACCCTAGACCTTAGGTTCAGGCTCGCCTTTCCAAATACCGACTTCAGTGTGAGTCGGGCGGTTGGAGATCTCGAAGATTCGAGCTTGCGGCTGCTGCGCAAACGGCGGCTCTTCGCCGTGCTGGTAATACGGACCGGTGATTATCAAGCGCGTCCCGTCATCAGCCTCAGCCGCCCATACCTTCAGCCAGCGATTTGCTGCGCCAATAATCGTCTCGGCGTACATACGCTCGCCTTCCGCGCCAAATGCGTCACCGGGCCTGAACGCGAAGACTTCAAAATACGGCAGTGCGCGGCGAACTGTCATCCGTACACCAATTCCCCGAACAAGCTGAATTGCAGAATCACGTCAGCGGTCTCAGCGTCCCAATCGACGCTGTCAGCACCGCTGAACAGCAGCGAGCGAACGTCATTACGAATGCCCGGGTTCAAGCCCTTATCGGCGGCGCTGGCTTGGATCATGCCACGCCTGATGCCGTTCAGATCGACGTAGTGATAATCGTCAGCGTCATGCGGTAGGACGGCCATGGAAATCAATTCTTTGTTGTCATCGCGGACGATGTCTGCAAAGTCAGCCCAGTAATTAGAGCCGCCGTACATGGCGGCCTCAAGCACGGCCTGCGCGGTCTCGTCGGCGATCTCGATGGTGAGCCGGATCTCGTGCGTGCTCATCGCCCCAACAGCCTCATTGCGGCCTTCAGTTCGGCAAGCTCGGCCTCAGCGGCGTCGGCGCGGTCAGCCTCGCGAGCGAGCGAACCCGTCTGAACCTCAAGCTTGCGGTTGGCCGCACGAAGATCATTGATCAACCCGGTGTTGCGCGTCAACGCGTAGTCAAGGTCGCTTTCAAGGTCAACGACTTGCTGGTACAACGAGTAACGCGAATAGTCGTAATCGTAGTCATACATAGTGAGGGATCCTTTCAGGCTATTTGGGATTTGTCAATTCCAGTGCGCGGCAATCACGCGGGCGCTCGGCGTCAGTGTCTGGTCCCGCCAAGCGTCGGCGGCGAGTCCGTTGTAGTAAATCACAACCTTTACGCCCGCCTGCTGAAGCGACTTCAGCCAAGGCGCAAATAGCGCTTGCTCTTTAGGCAACATGCCCGCCTCTGGGACCCACAGGGCTAGTCCATTAGCCTTCGCCAGCGCTCGCACAGACACTGTAGGAACCGAATAATGCACGCCGAGGATATTACCCAACGGGCGCTTAGAGCTAGCCGCAAACCACGCCCGAAGATACGTGATCGGCTGACCGGCCGTGTCGCCGATGATCAACGAAGCGCTCGGGTCCCAATGATGAACCTGCGCGGCTGCCGCGTCATACGCCTGCCGCGAAGTGATCGCCAGGCAGACGGTCGAACCCAGCGGTTCAACCCGCGTGGCGGTGGCCCATCTAGTCCGCACAACGCGACGGTAGCGCCCGCGCCGATGCTTGACGTGCCGATAGCGAACCTCTCCGTGCCGCCGCACACGCTTCCACGAGCCTCGCCGGACGCGCTTGAAGCGCACCTTGCGCGCGGCCGTGGTTTTGGTCACAGGCCCTGAGCAATAAGGGTTGTACGCGGGCTGAAAGTACCGATGATTCGGCTCGTTCATAGGCGACCACGCGTCCACGTACGGGCCAAGCTTGCGAGCGGCCACAGCGGCGAACGCCGCGATATAGGCGGGCGACGGGTGTGACTGCCAGAACATCAACGACACCATCACCTTCAGGCCGTCCGCTTTACAGCGCTTCACGACCCCCAGATAATCAGTGTCGGCCCATCTAGTAGGCATGACCATGATTCGAACCCAGCGGCTATTTAGCGCGGCGATCTGGTCGCAGCGGGCCGCCGTCATAGGCTCCTGCTGCATGCCAAAATCCATCGCCTGAGCAGGCGCGGCCGAGAGGACACACGCCAAGCTCAGAGCGATGGTAATCAGCAGCTTGCGCATTAGCCGACAACCTTGCAGCGGGTGAGCACCGTGGACTTGCCGTAATTCTTGTCGCCGTAGCGGCCGGTGCCGTCGTCGTGAGACTTGATCGTGCCCTTGAGCGTGACCTTGACGCCAGTCTCGGCAAGCTCGGCGATGTCGCGCGAGGAAAACCACTTGATCTGGTTGCCGTCGTCGTCCACGAAGGTGTACAGCGGCTTGGTCCCGCCATTGTAGCTGTAGCGGTCCTCAATGCGGAATTCACTGACCAAAGTCACGGTAAGCTCGACCTTATCGCCAACCGTGCCGATGTAGTCGGACTGCTCGACGGTCTTCGCGCGGGCCTGCTCGCGGGCGATCTTCTCGACGTTGCGGCGATAGCCCTCCACCGCGTAGGCGGCGATGCCAAGCTGGCGGTGCGTGATCGAATCGGCCTTCAGGATCGTGAACATGTTGTACTCAAACTCCGACAGCGCGGCAACCTCATCGTCGGTGTCGGCGAAGCCCCGGACCCACTCAATGGCGGCGTCGGCCTTGGCGGCGTCCTCGTCGGTCGTGTCAGTCCACAGCGGGCTGCCCTGTCGGTCGCGCGCCTTCTTGACCATGTTCTCCATATTGGAGATCGCGGCGTCGGCCGTGGGGTAGCCGCCGAAGTCATACGCGCTGGAACGCGACTGCCAGCCAGACTCGCGGATCATGCAGGCGACGTGTGTCAGATAGTGATCAGTGGGGATCCGCTGAGGCGCGGAGCCGCCGTAGAACTCGGACTCATCGTCCTCAAGGGCGTCCATCAGGTCGGCGACGTACTCCATCCACCGGGCGATGCTGGCGGGCGATGCGCCGCCCAGGAAATCGACCAGGCAGTTGGAGCCGACCTGCTTGAGGGTACCGTCCTCGTGCTGGACAATGTAGGTGTCCTTGCGACGGCGGCGGAACCCGCAGTGGTCGCAGTTGTCCGGGGTGGCCTTGCGGTAGGCGGTCAGGTCGGCCTCGCCGTCGAAGGTCGGCAGGCGGCGAATGATGGCGTTCTGCTCGTCGTCGTGCTCAAGGGTGGCGACGAAACGCCAGCCCGCCAGTCGGGGCGACTGTCCAGTGATCACAACGAAGCGGTAAACGGTGATCTTCTCAACGCCATCGATGCGAGTCCGAATCTCGGTGTCCTCGTGCCCGGTCAGCGTAACCGGCTCGACGCCCAGCTTGTCGGCGCGCTTGTTGAGCTTGTCGATGCGCTCTTCGAGCATGGCGATGTTCTGCTCGGGGATCCGAAAGACGATGCCGCCGATCTCGGCCTGAGCCTCACGCATAGCCTCGTCGGCAGCCTCGTACTCGGCGTAGACCGTCTGAGCGTAGGCACGCTCGGCGGCGGTCATGACGCTGGGGTCGCCTGCGCCCGCTGCGCGGCTCCAAGCGAAGTCGCGATCCTTCTGAAGCTGGTAGGTGCTCTCGGCGGTGTTCATGCTGTGCACTCTATAGAGGATTTCGGGATCCGTCAAGGGAAGTGTGACCAACATCACACAACATAAAAACGGGTCGTTGGATGGCAGCCCCCGCGCCCTCGGCGGTCTTCGCGGCGTGTTCTATCGAGAAGATTGGAGGGCTAGCGCTTTGCCAACTTAGCCGGTTGCCCGGTACCCTCTAGCTCTTCAAAAACTCTGCGTCGAAGCCTATTACATCGACTTGCGAATGTCAAGCTCCATGACGAAATACGCGTTCGGGTCAGAATAACGCACCACGCCGCCGTAACGCCAACGCGGCGAGCCGCTGTTGAGGGTAAGTGCCATTGCATCAAGTCGGTGCTTGTCCGCGCCGACAACCATAAACGCCCAACCGCCTGCGCGTGTGTTGCGATGACAGAGCGCATAGAGCTTGCGGTAATCGTCGGCGATCACCCAGCGATGCAACTTCAAGGTTGTGGGCTGCACGAAATTCGGAGCCGTCAGATAAACGGACTGGCTCTCCCACTCAGACATCCCCAGGTGCGCTGGGAATACCACGGAGTAGATTGTTAGTCCGTGCACCTTAGTAGTCACACGGCGTCTGCGCACACCGCTGTAGCGCCCATATCCCACGCCTCACGCACCGCTGCGGCAAGCTCGTCGGCGGTCACGATCTTGACAAGCTGCTCCCGTGTAGAGAACGCGGCGATCACTTTGTAACTCACGGTGTCGCCTTTGCCTTGACGCCAGTGTCCTTGACGAAGTCGTAGTACGCCGCATACGACTCGTTGTACGCAGGCTGATCGTAAGTGACATTCCATCCTGCCGCACGGTAATGCGGCTCAACGTCTAGCCACCCTTCTATGAACAAATCGCTCGCGCGGTAGCCCTTGGCGGCCAATCGCTCGACTGCGTCGTCCCTGTAGACGCGGGCGCGTCCATCCGCGCTCAGATCGTCAACGATCAACTCGTTGAAAACCTCGAACACGTCCTCGGGGATCGGCTTGCTCCTGTCGGCGGCCTGTGCCTGCTCGGGGGTGATCGGAGGCATTTACAGGCCCAGTCTTTCCGGCCGAATGCGGGCCGTGAACACATATCCGATGCTGTCGGGGTGCGTAGCGACGATGAACGAGCCGTTGACCGCGACGACAAGACCGTCGCCGACCCGGTCCGCGACCGTAACCAACGCGTCAGCCTGCTCGTCGGTGAGCAGTTCCAGCCAAGCGGCGGCGGTGGCTGTGTACTGGTTGAACACTAGTTCTCCTGCTCGTAGATTAGTTTGAAATCGTCAGCACCGTCTCCGATAGTCAGCAGGCCCTTGGTCGTGCGGCGACTGGAGTCAAGCGGCGCGCCGCCGTCCATGCCGACGACATGCGTCACTTCCCGCGTGTGAAGCTCGTTGGTCATCATGTCCAGTCGGCCTCTGTGCACGATGTAGATGTGCTTCCAACGCTCAGGATGAGCCGGAACCGCGACCGCGTTACGAACCTCGCGAAAGCGAAGCTCGTCGGCGCGGTCGGCCGCCGCTATGAGATCAGCGGCGATCTCGCGAGCGGTGTCAGGGTCCGGCGTGAAGCCGGTTGTCGGAACACTGATGGACACGCGTCCAGGCTCGGCGGTGGCTGTGATTCGTTTGCTTGCCATGGTGGGGATCCTCTCAGGTTGTCTCTTGTTTGTCAAGGCCAAACGCTCGGCGAAGCACATGAGGCACCAGCGAGCGCGCCAAATCAAGGGCGTCCTCAAGCGGACGGTACCCATCCCAGTTGACCGCCCATTGAATTCGGGCGATGTCAGACGGCACCCAGGTAGCGACGCCCCAGCCAGGAAAGGCTTCCTCGTCTTCGGTGTACGCGCCCATCACGTCCACGATGCGTCCGTCCGGGCACTTGACGGCGAAATGCCCACCGGCCTCATCAGGGTCCGGCAAATGGCCGTCGTAATATGCCTCATAGATCGGCCAGCCGGTGGCCTCATGGAGCGCGACAGCGAGCGCATGGCAATGCCCTCGCGTGAACGCAACTTCAGTCTCGGGCGTGATGTCCCCATACGGAAGCGCAGCCTCGAAACCCCACCCATACCTAAGTGTAACGGACTCAGACATAGGCGCTTCGGTTACGCCGCCTCTTCCGTGTCCTCGGGATGCACCAGACCACCGAAGTTGTGGGCGGCGTCATAGAGACGGTTACCCGTCTCGATGATCGTGGCGTGATCCTTCGCCGTCAGCGCGTCAACCTGCGTATACGGCCACGCCGGGACACAGAAGCCGGAGAAGAAGTCCTTGAAGACCGGAGGACGGCCGTGGATGAATTCGAAGCCCGACTCGGTCAGCGGCGTCATGATGGACCTACGCATTGACGCGGCCCTTCGAAATGTAGAAGCTGTGCGGGCCAGTCGTAGTGACGTTGAACAGGTGCGCGTCCGCGAAGTACGGATCATGCGTCTCAACCACGATGAACTGTGCAGTGTCGAAGTTCAGCGAGTGCGAGACCTTGTTGAGACGCGATTCTAGCGCATCGCGCGGGTCCTTACCCTTGTCGCGAGTGCAATTCAACTCATTGCCCGCTGCCCATGACGGCACGAGCGCGATGACGTGAAAGTTGGGCATGTTGGGGTTCCTTTCTAGAAGGGGATGTCGTCGGGGGCGGCAGGCGGCAGGACCGGGGCGGCGTGATGCGCGGCGTCAAGGATAAAGTCCTCGGGGTCCTCCTGATAATCATCCTCAAGTCCGATAAGCTCGCCAGCGTAGCGCTCGCGCATATCGTCCTCGCCGTAGAACTGGTCGTCGTAACGCTCCTGCTCGGGCGAGTAGAAATGGATGCTGTTGGGGCAGATGTGGTAGCAGCCCGTGCCCATCGGCGACTCACCGCAAGAGGGGCATTCAGTAGAAGTGGTGACCTGATCCATAAGCGGCATACTAAGGTCTGCGCTTGAACCTGTCAAGAGTCGAGAGTGTGCGATGCATCACACAACGACAAAGCGCTCCCAGCCCACCACCAGGCCGGGAGCGCTAGTCGCACCTTCCCCCGTGGGGAAGCTCTTAGGACTCGGCGGCGAACCGTCCGGTCGTGCCGCGCGCGGAGCCGGGACGGCCGGGGTTACCCTCGGCCCAACGCCCGGTACCGGCGTTGCGGATTGCCTGCGCGGCTGCGCCGGAGCCGGAGATCTCGGGTGCCGTGTCGCCAGCGGCGTCCGGCTCATCCCAGCCGTCGTCGTACTGGCAGGAGCCGTCGCAGTAACAGGAGTCGCAGCCCTCGCACGGGCCGTCGCAGGCGAAGTCACCGCAGTTGTCGCAGTAGTCCTCGTCATCGCGATAGTCCTCGTCGCCGTCGTCAGTCGAAGGCGTGGTGACCAGCACCGGGGACGTGTACTGCTCTTCCACGATGCCGATGACATGGTATTCGCAGACACGCATCTTGTTCGCGCGGGTCTCAGTCGGCACGCTCACGACCTTCGCCGGGTCAACGTGAACCTCAAGCACATTGCCGGTGAAGCTCTTGGCATAGGCGAACGTGCCAACGTGCAGCCCAGGAGAGCAGTGCGTGTTCGGGTCGTGCGTGACCTGGGAGCGCTGCATACGGATGACCGCGCCGTCCGGGTTCGGAACGTAGCCGTCCACGTCTACATCGTTGACCGTGGCCGGACCCCGACGCGTGGACTGGAAGCACGGCTGCCCCTCCCACTCACCGCCAGGCGTGACGCCCTTGTAGCCAACGATCATACCGTCATCGGTGATCGTGAAGTCGTGGGTCTTGAGCCAGTCGTAAAGCTGCTCACGGCTGTGCGCGGCTGCCTCCGGACGGACGCCATCGACGTTTGCCAGCAGGCGCTCATAGAAGCGCACCAGCGGGCTGAAGTCCTCACCCGCGTCAAGGAAACGCAGCACCTGCTCGGCGAGCGTGTTATGGACCGGGTCGCCGTCCAGCAGCATCACACCGTCCTTGACCGTCACGCGGTCCGAAAGGCGTCGGAACTTCTGGACGATGGCCTTGGCAGGCTGGAACAGTGCCTGAAGGTCCTCGATCTCGCCGTCAGACAGCGAGCCGCCGTCCTTGAGCTTGGCGTTCAGTTCGCCGACACGGGTGACAATCTGCTCGAACGCCGGGAAGCTGTCGGTGGCCGAGAGGATGTCCTGGCCGGGGATGAAGACGGTGATGAACTGCTCGCCGTCGTGAAGTCCATGGGTTGCTTGCATGTAGTGTTTGCTCCCTCTGGTGGTGGATTCTTTGATCAGCTTAGACGATGTCGGTCAAGATGTCAAGCGGCGGTCCGCAGCGTGGACTGCGCGGCAATTTCAGCCGCGTAGACCGCGTTGACATACAGGTAGACGTGCTCCATGTCCGGCAGGCTGCTGTAGTAGTTCGGCAGCAACGTGAAGCGGCGCAGGGGGTCCTCGACGGTCGGCAATTCGATGTTTATGTAGGACACGGACTGGATGGCGGCGAGCTTGTCACGGAATTCCGAAGCGTCCGCGTTCTTGGTCTCGATGATCGCGGCCTTGAGATTCGGATCATCGATGCGGCTCTCATCGAACAACCGCACACGTGCCGCCCAACGCGCGTTCTGGATCGCCAGGTTGCGCTTGTCGGAGTCCTTGACGGCTGCCTTGAATTTCTTAGCCAGGGAATCGATACGCGTGGTCGTCCGCTCGGCCTCGGGGAAATTGCGCTTGAACTTCTCGATGCGATTCTCGGTGAGGATCACAACGGTGCAGTCCGGATAGAACTTACGCAGGTACGGCTCGTGCTTAGAGGCGTAATAGCGGTCGTTCCAGAACACCGGCTCGTCGGTGTCGATGTCGTCGGCCGGGACACCGTAGTGCTTGCCAGTGGCCGTGTACATGTCGTACGATCCGGGGATGCGACCACTCGCGCCCATGCGCGCGCCGACGCGGCGCGGCAGCTTGATCTTGTCGATGGTCTCCCACGGGATAACGCGCGCAGGGTCAATGAACGGACTGCGGGGCCGCGCGCCGGTAAGCACAAACTGGCTGTGGCCGCCGTCAAAGGGGTTATGCATCTCACCGATATAGTGGTTGATCTTCTTACGCATGGTGGCCGTGAAGTTCTCATACTCAAACCCGTAGAACCAAATCGTCGTAGGCCAGGTCTCGGCGGTGATGTAATCGACACGGTCATGCCCGCTGAGCTTGCTCGAATACTCAGGGACCTTGATCATGTCCTTCTGCTCGAAGCTGGTCGGAAGGTCGCCGCCGTTGTAAGTGTACTTGCCTCCGACCGGCCGCAGATTGCTCGGCAGCATGCGGTGCCACTCAAGCATCTTGTTCAGCGCCTCAGCCGGAGTGGCGCACGCGTTGATCGCGTCCTGCACCGCCTTCAGCGCGTCGGACTTGAACTGCTCGGTCAACCGGGCGAGCGTTTCCTTGGTACGCGTGGTCATGCGCAGGGACTCTCGCGACGGCGTGAAATTCACGTCACCGATGGGCACGTAGCAGACGATGTTGTAATTCCACGACAGCCCGTGGTCGATCTGCCCGCGCTCCACCGGGTACGGCACACCGCCCATGACGACGTAGTCCTTCTGAAGCTCGGTCGTCGTGTGGATCGTGTCCGAGATCGCGAACGTGGAGACCTGCTGCGGCTCCTTGCCATTGACCAGCACCTTGCCCGCCCAACCGAACTTGAACAGGTTCGCGGCCTTGCTCTCGAATTCGTTATAGCGCTTGACCGGCACGGTGACCTTCGTTCCGTTCGGTTCGTCGGTGGGTTCGGCGTAGGGGTCCTCCGGGTGCGACACGGCAGGCTTGATCACGGTCATGTTGCCGCCGTCCTCATCGCGCGAAACCACGACGACGATCCTGCGGCCGTCCTTGACTGACTCGACCGTGAACTGAGACGTGTAGGTCAGACCGGCCTTGCAACCAAGGCCCAGCGTCCCGTTGAAGTCGTTCGTGTTGCGCTTTGTGGACGCGCCGTACTGCGAGTAGATCTCGAAGATGTCATCGCGCGTCAGGCCGACACCGTAGTCGCGCACCGAGAAGAACTGGTGCAGCGCCGACGGCAGCGTCACTTCGATGGGACGAGTGACGCCCGCCGCGATATGCGCGTCGATGGCGTTCGTGCTGTACTCGCGAATGACCGCCGTCTCAGGGTCATTGTAGAGGTCGGTCAGCACGGACATAAGGTGCGCCGTGGCGTTCGGGTCAAGGCCCATGCGGGCCTCGTCGCCGCTGATGGACGAAAAGACGGTGGTATCTGTAGGTCGGTCAACGATCATGTCGGTAGCCTCTCAGGTGGTGGGAGAGAAGTCAAGCATTAGAACTGTGCGATACGTCACACAGCGACGTGCAAGTGCGCAAGTATCGACGGAATGTACGCGGCTGGAATGTGGGGGATCGAGCGCATGTGCGGGGCAGCAGGCACCAATACCCAAACGGTCTCGCCCTCGGCGTTCACGTGCCAGTACCATCCACTCAGAATCTTCGAGCGAACAGCGTCACGAAGCGCCGGACGCGGGTCGTATACGGGGCTGTGCGGGTCGGTGTGCATTACCAGAGCGAGATCAGTCGATTGGCGCTCTCATGGCGCTCACAGAGGTTGCCGGTGCCGTCCACAAAAAACACGTGCATGTGGTCATCGATTGCGACGGCCATGAACACGTCAGTGTCCTCATAGACATTGGGGAAGCGGCGGCGCAATGCCTGCACGGCCTCGCCAGGCGTGTCGGCCTCAAAAGCATCGACGTGAACCCGACCAAACTGAGGATCGTCGGCCCAGGGCTGGTCGATGTCATGCAGGATGAAAAATCCCCACTTCATACGTCAGCGGGCCTCAGGTAGTGCATCATGCCGTCAGCCTTCTCCACGAGGATCGGCAGCCCGTCCAGCTTGACGAAATCGCCAGCGGCCTGGATCAAGTCGATGATCTGCTGCGCGCCTTCGAGATTCACGCCCATGCTGTTCTGAAGGTAGAGCACCTGTAGCGCTCTAAGACCCTCCTGGGTGGCGTCAAATCGCAGGGTCACGAGACCGCGATCATCCACCCAGAAATGAGGATTGCGCAGAATCGCAAGCTGCTGCTCAGCCACGGTCAAGCACCGCCTTGAGGATCTCGCTCGGGAGCACGGCCGGGTTGGCTCGGGCGAGCACGATGGCGTCCACGACGGCATCGATCACGTCAAACTGCGAAAACGTCGGCTCGTTGTCGTCCAGTTCGATATAGCCATCGGCGTAGCCACCGTCACGCAGGATGTCAAGCTTCGCGTTCGCTGCCGCCCGTGTAAGTCCAGCCGCGAGCACGCGCTTGTCCTCCTTAGGCAGGTAACTACCGGTGAGCGCGTCGGCAGCCTCCTTGGCCTCCTTGAGGCCGAGGCCGGAAGCGGCGCGGATAACCTTGATCGCCTGGATCTTCTTGTCCGGATCGGCGTATGTGCAGATGAGCTTCATAATGGGGATCCAATCAGGTGAGGGGATGAATGTCAAGCGAAGTGTGACCGATGTCACACATCGGCGGCGGAAGACTTTACGCCTTCCACCACCGATGTTGGGTCTTGCCGGTGCCGTCAGGCGCGCCGCAAGAGCCGACGTGATTGGCCCAATGGACGCAGACCACGCCTTCGATGCGGGGATGCTTCTCGTTGCACTTGTCGGCGGTCATCGGTCGGCTCCGTTGAGGTTGAGGATGATGGCGTTCTCGATGAAGCAGCGCTGATTGAAGGTCAGCGGGTTCGGCAGCAGCTTCTCGATGTCCCGAACGATCCGAGACATCTGCCGGTCGCGCTCATCGAACTGCTGAGCGGCGAGTCCGGGGCGCAGATGATCGGGGTCTGTCTTGTTCGGCCGGGGCATGTTGGGGTTCCTCTAGTCGAAGTCGCCGTTCTTCAGGTCACGGCGAGCCTTACCGGACAGGCGTCCGGTGCGGTCATTCTTAGACTCTCGGCTCTGCTGATGCTTGCCAGCGCCGGAGCGGAGCTTGGCCGAAACGAGGATCGCCGAGGGCGTCTTATGCTCGTCATGGCCGGATGTGTTCTTCTTGCGCCTCATGGGATGAAGTCTACAGAGCTATCCAGCGCCGTCAAGTGATCTGTGACGTATCGCACACTACTTCGAGAGCACCTTCGCAAGCAATCGCGCCTCCTGGCTATGCTTGTCGATGGGCTTCATTTCTGCTCGTGCACGAAGCTCAGAGGCAACCCTATGGGCTTCGTCTGCTTCGTCAGTAGCGTGAAAGACGTAGCGCGCGGCGGCACTGCCCCTAACGATCTCCGGGTTCAAATAGAACGGGTATAGAAGCTGAGGGCCGACACCTTCAGGGCGCTCCTTGTATTCGATTACCACGCGGTCGCCGTCAGGTTCGACATGTAGGTGTGCGCGCCGATATCTGATCCCACGTGCGGATTGCGCGCGCCGCAAATTCGCGCGGCGGGCAGATTCAAACGGTACGGCGACGAATGCAATCGTTGCGGAGACAACCGCCCAGCAGAGTGTAATACACCACGCCACGTCCGAGTGCACGAACCAAATCGGCAGGTTGATAGGCAGCCAGCCTGCGATAACCCAACCGGAGGTAGGCTGCCAGGAGTAAAACCACTCAATGAATTTACGCAGCATTAGAGCCTCCTAGGCTTGGTCAACGCGCCGACTTCGAAGTGAAGCTGTTCGGCCTGTGTCGCTTCGATCTCAGACGGCCGCAGTGCGTATGGGATGGACTTCTCGCCGTCGATATGCTGCCCGTAAGCGAGGCCGTAGCGCTCGCCCTGCTCGCAGTGCTGCAATTCATGCCACAGGGTCTTAGATGAACGCTCTAGCGCGGCAGCCTGGTCAAATTGCACGCCCAGCGTCGGATGCACCGTGTAGCCATGTTCGTACGTGAGCGTGACGCGATGCATGCCCGGAAAGAAACGATAGACGCCGTCGTGGTCAAGCGTGGTCGGACGATAGCGGATCTCAACCTGCCAGCGCAGGTCGAAATAATCGCAGGCGGCGCGCAGCGCTCGCATGTCAATCTGATAGCGACGCCCAGGCGGCCAAAGTGAGACCTTCGTCCAGCCCTTCTCAGCGATCAAAAGCTCGGCGGCTTGATCCTTGCCATAGGACAGCACATCGGCGCGCTCATAGTTGCCGGTATTGGGGTTGACGCCGACAAAACGATGTCGGGTACGCCTTGGCGCGCGCTTTCTAGCCATCGATGGGCCTCAAGTCGAACGCAGGCGCGATGACGTTGGCACGGCTCGCAGGCATCATAACAGCACCTACCTGCACGGGATCCCAATCAACCACCGCGCCGTTGTTGCGATTGCGGGCGATCTTGACGAAGGTGCCCCGGCGTCCGGAGCGGACGTGCTCGAACCGCTGCCCCGCCTGGGCCTTCTTCCAGTCGGGCCATGTGGGGGTTCCTCGGGGGTGCCAATCGCTCTTCATGGGACAGGATTCTAGGGATCTCGGCGAGAATGTCAAGTGTGATCTGGTCACACAAAGGCGGACGCCCCCGATGGCCTATCAGGGGCGTCCGCTTCCGGCTATTCTGTTTGGTACTTCATCGCAAGGGCGGGGACTGGCCGGTACATGTTATAACCCCGGATTCGCAGCGCCCGCCAGCATCAACGTCAGGCGACCCAACAAGCACCGTGCCCAGAGGTCCCGTGCCTACCTGTCGCTCGGAGGCTCGCCCACAATTTTGGGGCTTGATCGAAACATGACCGGGGTACGATCCCGGTTGCTGGCTGACAAGGAGAACTATACAGAACCCAGCACGCAGGTCAAGGAACTTGCTAAATCTTTATGTTTCTTCGTTAGGGGTCGGTGAGTGGCCGCCCCCGGAGTTTTCGCAGCCGGTCTTCACGCTGGGGATATAATCGAACTTGGCGAGGGGTGACGCGCCGCGCCTCCCCTCGCCTGTCCGGGGCGATTATGTCGGCCGCTCCATGTCCTTGCGAGCTAGTGTTTTCCAACCGACAAGAAGAATCTTACAGGTCGTCGCCGTCGCTGTCAAGGGGCCTCTTCGTAAACTTCATGCCCGTGGGCGGCTCGCCGTATTCCTGCTCGAACCGCATCGCGCCATATTCGCTGAGCGTGTATTGCAGGCTGCCGTCCTCTCGAACACTCGGCTCAATTACGCCCTTGGCGTGCAGGCTCGACAGAAGATGGTCTGTAGCCCACGAGATAAGCTCCTGACGATACGCCTCGCGAAAGTCGTCCGTATCAACTACCGCCTGAAGGTCGTCCATATCCTCAAACTCTGTCGCGAGGATGCGTCCGTCGTGAATCTCATTAGCGACGCCAACCTTGCGCAGTGCGCGGCTGAACGCGATCAGGTCACGCTCAGGCGGGATCTCGTCAATAAGCTCATCAACGTTCATTGTCGGCCGCCTCTCGCAGCGTGGTCACAATGCAGATCGTCGCAGACGCCAGCGCCGTCATGAGCAGCCCGACGCTGATGGCGAAATACGAACCGAGACGTGCCATGTTGCCGTCTGCCGTGACTGAGGCGAGAAAGCCAACCAGCACGAAGACGACGCCCATGATGCGCATGTCGCGGATCAACGCGTCAACGTCCTCACGCGCTCGCTTCATCTCTACCTTCCTCAGGGATCAATACGTAGCGGTCTCCGTGCTGTGACATCTGCAAGAACCACACGTACCCAGCAGGGGGCGTCGGAGGCTCAATACCGTAATAAGTGTCGATGTAGTTCACAGCGACATCAACGCCTTGCGCACGCCAGGGGCGGTCGCGGTGTAGAGGATCGGCTGAACGTCCTCATACTCAACCTCGCCGGAATCAACCAGGGCGTTGAGCGCGTCCTCAAGCTCGCCGATGCGCGGGTTTGTGCCCATGGCACGGCCAATCGACATCAGGCTCATCTGCGGCTGCTGTCCGCCTGTGAGGATCCACTGTGCGACCAGCGCACCGCGAACCTGCCTGACCAATTTAGGTGTAATCATAGTGAGATTCCTTTACTGTAAGTCAGTCGTCAATTTCGCAGCTTACGATAATTGACCCGTTGGATCCAGCACTGATTTTATAGTCAGTGCGGCGGCTACCACTCGGCAGCCTATCGCAAAGACCCTTAGGGTCAACCTCAGAGCCGGTCGTCGCGCGGGTAGAATACTGCGCGGGGATGATGAACTTGTAACCAACCTGCTGCACGCCCATCGGCAGAGGTTTCGGCGGTGACTTCTTATCCAACGCCATAACGCCCCACACAAAGAGCGCCACCAGCGATATAACCGCAACGCATATCGACACCACGACCACGATAACGTCCAGCCCGCCGTGCCACGCCTTCTTAGCGGCGGCGATGAGTGAATCCAGTACACGAGACGGAAGGTACGGCTCTAGGTCAGTGGCAGCGTACAGCGACGCGTACGAAGATCGGCATGCCTCATACCGCTTGAAACGCTTTAGTGGTCGGTACTTCGGCGTAAGCTCAAAGCGGGCCGTGTTCTCGCGGTGGATCGAACGGTAAAGCTCGACCGCGTCCGGGTCACTCATCTTCGATTACCTCAAGGCGAACGCCGTGCCACGCGCCACCAACCAGGCGAACATCGTGCAGGCTGATGCCGACGTTGTCGGCCACCTGGCACGCTTCGGCGAGCGTCATGTAGGCGACGCTGGCGTGCCCAAATTGCTGAAGCGAGTTAGTCTGGGTATCAATGCGCGTCATCCGATCACCTTCGAAGCGACGTAAGTCCACTCGCCGCCGCTGCCAACCTCACAGAAAGACGTGACAGCAGTGTCGCCAATCACGACGGTCAGATGCACTGTCTGGAATGAGCGCCGCTGCTCAGCAGCCTTGAGCTTGTTCAGGGCCGTATCAAGCGCACGCCGCGCCTGCTCGTATTCCAGATACGCCTGCGCCTGCGTACGCACCTGATCGACCACACGCGGATCGCTCTGCTCTGGCACCACTGTCATCGCGGCCACCGCCAATCAGGCCCATTGCCGTCAAAGCGCTCGGGCGTGACGATGCGCTCGGCGAGACGACGAAGGAAGCGGTCTCGGTCAGTCTCGCGAAAATCGCCAGCGGCCTGCCAGTCGTAAATAGCGGCGGCCGGAGTGAACTCAAGCACACGAGTCATCGCGTCCACTTCAATTCGAGCGAGCACTGCGACGCCAGCACGAGCGCGATGGCGACGCGGGGCGTCGGATTGATCTTGCCGGTGAGCGCAGCGATGGCGACCAGGCCGGTCGCGACCTTGACCGGGTCAAAAGTGACGTAGGTCACTTTTGACGGAGCGCCGACGAGCCTGCTGATTTCAGAGTCGATGTCCATGGCGGGGATCCTTACTGCTTGGCGTGTACTTGTCAAGGATGTGTGATCGATGTCACACTAATCGAGCATGGTCAGGTCGTCCTGCTCAATGGCGTCTGCGATCTCATCGAAGCTCGTGCCAATGTCGTTCAGGTCGGTGAGCGGCGCGTGGTCAGACTTGCGCACAGGCGATTGGGCTACGCCGAAGAACTGAGCGACCTTACGAGGAAGGTGCGTGTTCGTCGCCTCAAGGTCGTCGGCGTAGCACCACGCCTTCGCCAGCCCGTCAAACTGCGGCGGCTCGATCACGCCATGCTTGACCGCGATGTCGCAGGCGACGCCGAGGCAGCAGTGCTGTTCCTCTTCACGCGTGTCGCCTTCTGGCTCGAAAATGAGCATAATCTTATGGAGCAGCCCGGTGCCTTGCTTGTACTCACCGCTACGAAGCGCTGCGGCCCATTCAGCGCGGGCCTGCTCGGGGGTGATATTCGTGTCAGCCATGTTGGGGTTCCTTTAGCGGTTGAAGTCCTCAGGCATAACAGCCCCTGCGTCCAAAGCGGCGATGAAGGTGTCAACCTCCGACGCCATCACATCAGCGGCAAGCGCGTCAGCCGCGCGCGCCATTGCGTCCCGCTGGCGGTCAAGCTTGGCGTCGAAGCGGTGAAGCTGGGACTGGTATGCGGTGGTCTCGCGGCAGTGCCCGCACGAGCCGCATACCAACACCACGCGCCAGCGAGCACGCTCAAGCGGCTCAGACTCGTCCATATCAGGGTAGGTCGTGTCCGCGCCGCAATTTACGCAGACGGTGAGATCGTGATTCGGGTCAACTCGGCGCTTGAACATGTCAGATCTCCCTCGTCAATGACTCGATAGCGGCCTGTGAATATGCCTTGCCGTCCGTGATCTCATTGCACCGCTCGGCGGCCTTGACCATGGCGCTGCTGATACGGTCATGGGCGGTCGGGTCTTCCTTTGCAACGATCTCACGAACCCCACTGATGTTCGGGTAACGGGGGTTCCAATGGCGGTCTATTACTGAGACTACGATGTGAGCCTTATTGGTGTAGTCAACTTCTAGGCGCTGATCGACGGTAAATTCCGGCTTAGGCAGTGGGGCGGCCTTACCCTTCTTCAACGTCAAACGCCCTGCCATCAGCGAACAGTACAGCAGCACCACCACGAACGCCATAATGCTGATAGCGAGCCAGATCATGCCGCCAACGGCTCCTTGACGATCTCGACCGCCTCGGCGTCGTCATAACGGATCGGTAGGTTACGCCCGGTCAGGCTGAAACTCCACGGGCTGATCGCATTGACCAGCCCGTAGATGAGCGTGCCGTCCAGCAGACGTACCGATACGCGCGCGCCGCTGTTGAACGCGTTGGTGGCATTCTGGCGGATCTTGCGGACGGTCATTCCGACGCCCGGACGTTGTACATGATCGACACGGTGACGGTGATCGGCCAAAGCTCGTTGTCCTCTGGGCACAGCACGGCAAGCTGGTGCACGCCGTCCCCAAGTTCAAGCTCGCGCGCGGTACGCTCGGCCGCAACGGTCATGCCGTAGATGCGCGGCTGCTTGACCGGCTCGACCCAGCCGAAGGCGTTGGTGCGGCTCAGGACGTAAACGAGCCAGGGCTGCTCTTCAGTTGTTTCGTCGTAATTCATAGCCACATCCTTACACGGCTCGCTATCGCTGTCAACCGAAGTGTGAGCAAACTCACAGATCTCGCAGCCGTTGTTCTTCGGGTAGACCGGCTCGACCGTCCCGCCTGCGACGACACAGGATTCAAAGAGTCGAAACTCCCCACCCCGGCCGTACTTGCAGCCGTGAATTGGGCAGCAGTGCGTGAGACACGGGTCAGTTAGATCGGTCACGGACCGAACCTGCCATACCAGAGCCGACGCTGCTCGGGGTCGTGCCAGCGCTCGTGAAGCTTGTCAATGTCACGAAGCTCGGATTCCAGCGCCCGCTTGAGGGCCTGTGTAATTGTCTCGCCAGACGGCGGGGTGCGGTCGTCTCGGATCAGCGCCTCGGTAATTTCTGAGTAGGCCGCGAACGGGTTCGACTTACACACGGCGACGAACGCGTCGGCCTGCTCGCGCATCGCGCGGCGGTCTGCGCGATTGATCGCGGCGATCAGGTCGTGACCGTAAGCGTTGTAGCTATTGCCCGCTTCGCGATCTTGGCGCAGCTTTTCGATGTGGTCGCGCTCGGCCTGTTCTAGACGGTGCTTGACCCTCTCATACAGCGCCTCTTCGCGCTTCAGACGCTCAGCGTCGGTCTCACTCATGGACGATCCTTTCCGGCTTCGATGCGCGCGAGCAGCAGTTCACGGGACGTGTCCAGCCATTCGCGCTCACTGCGCGCGATCTGCGCGTCAAGACGGTCAAGCTCTGAGCGAACCTGTGACTGCCGGTGCTTGGCGGTCAGCAGCTTGACGTGAATATCTGGCGACTCGACTGTGGCGAAAATACGTAGCCGGTCTTGGCGCTGGCGCGCGCAGTCCATACACTTACACAGTATGCCGGTCATGCGGTCGTAGGAGTGCATCAGTAAGGCTCCACTTCTCCGTCGTTACAGACAACCACTGTCAGATCGTCGGGCACCTGTCGCACTCCGCCGTGGCCGGTGCAGGCACGATTGATCTTTTGGTGCGTGGGCGTGTAGCCATCTGAGGCAAGCATGACCACTGTGAAGAACACCACGAACGCGACAGCGAACGTAAAGACACACACCAACCATTGCTTAGCGGTCATCTAGTCCACCACAATGATCGGCGCGACAAACTGCCGACCGGCGTCGATGACCGCGTCATAGACTTCCCGTGAAAGCTCGCGTAGGTCTGAGTCGGTCGCATAGGATACGCCGTCGTAGGAGCGCTCGGCGTAGTCTTGCATCGAATGTTCGGCGGCTGTGCGGGCCTGCTCGGCGATGATGGTGAGTTGTGCGTAGGTCATATCAGTCCTCGTCGTAAGGCTTGATAGCGCCCATGCCGTGACGCTCGTAGATGTCGTTGATGCGGCGGCGATAGCGGGCACGCTCGAACAGATGCCAAGCGAACGCTACGCCGATTGACGCCACACTGATCAGCGCGTACAGCGCAACCTTCAGGATCAGCAGTGTCGTGATCACTTATAGTCCAATTGTGTGTACGTCGGGATGGAAGGGTCGATGCGCACCAGTGTGTACACGTAGCTGAGGTCGTCGTCGGGGAGCGCGGCCCAAGCGGCGAGCGCCTCTGCCTCATCAGCGGTGAGCAGCTTCCAGTCGTACGTGCCGCCTGAAGGGTAGTAGACGGCCTCTTTGATGATCAGGTACAACATCAGCGATCACGCTCGGCGTGCTCGCGAATTTTCACGCCGACCCACATGCCGACCCACATACCGACGCAATACACCGCACCGTAAAAGAGCACCCACGCATTGATGTCGAACGACAACAACAGCGAGAAGGCAAAGAGCATCACGTTGATCGTGGCGATCACCAGCGTCGAGATGTAACCGCTCATGCGGTCACCGTCACCACGGTCGGGAAGACGGTGCTGTAGCCGGGGTAGCGGCGCTGTAGCAGGCGGTCGAAGGTGAGCGCGAACGGCAATATATCGGTATGAGGATTACCGGGCTGGGTCAGTCCCGCCTGTGTGGCGAGGCAGCCACCATTGCCGTTGTCCTTGAAGCCGTTATCGAACGCGATTGTCGTGCTCGCGGCGCGCATCAGCGCGGCCTGCTCGTGCCCGGATAGGGTGCCCGCCAAGTCGATGGCCTGCTTGGCGCACGTGACAACGTCAACACGCCGTGCGGCGACCTCGATGGGGTTCATCCGATCACCCGGTAGAACTCGTCCTCGAAGGCCAGCTTGTCCATGTGGCTCATCGCGTCGTCAAACGCGAACGCGAACACGGAGCGCTGCGGGCCAGTAGCAAGCGCGGCTTGGGTGGCGACGCAGCCGCCGTGGCCTTCGTCTTCGTAGTTTGAGTCGAGCACGATGGCGGTGTCGGCCACGTCGTGCAGGCGCGCGATGGCGTCGGCGTCCAGGACCGGGCGCGCCTGGGTGATCGCGGAGAGGACCGCCGCCCGAAGCTGGGATCTGGTGATGGTGATGGCGTTCATCATGGCGCGTACGCTACCGGGTGACGTGGTCTGTGTCAAGGGCGTCCAGCGCGGCCATGTAGGCGCGGTAGGACCGTACGTGCGTGGAGATGATCGCGGGCACGAGCACTACGGGGATGGCGATGAGAATGATGGTGAGGATCATAGGTGCTCCTTTGGAAGTTGTTCGCCGTGTCCGGCTCGATCCGGACGAGAGGCTGCCATCGGCTCGGCGTCGGTAGGTGTCCGCCCACGTTCGCGTCGCTGACGCTCCCCGCCACCCGCCACGGACATGGCGTGCTGACGGCGCATGAGAATCCTAGCACCCGGCCGAGAGGAACGCAATTGTAGCTTTCCTACACAGAATTCACACCACCAAAGAGCCTTCACTGGTGATAATGAGCGGCTACGCGCCAAGATGTTCCCAAACCGGCCTAGGTTACCGCCAGTAACCCTTTCTTCACTAACCCCACCATTTTGGTAGAGTATACTCAAATACCCCTAAAATGCTCTCAAGTGGGACGCTTCCTCAGGCGAAAATCCTTACAGTCGCTGTAAATTGACAAGATCGACCCTAAGTCCGCCGCCGCCGCACCCCTAAAAACGGCGCTGTAGAGCCAAAATCGCCTATATGTAGGAAAGCTACATACGATTCGTGCGCGCGGTGTGATAAGCTTCCGGCTGTAAGCCCAGCCTCGCCTGGCGGCTCGGCAGAGCCAGCCAGGGCGAGCGGGAGGGCAGCGGTGTACTCTCAAGGGACACCTAACATAGCTATTCCAAGAAACCCCTGCAAATAGATGGTTTTGATCTATCTTGAGTGGTCCTTGAGCATGCCCTAGAAGAAGTTCCGGACGATAACTTTGAATTCCGGCTGACCTTAGTAAGGGTTGTTTGGGCTGTTGGGGTTCCTGAAAAGCGCCCCGCGCAATCTTCACAAGATTGGTGAACAATGGTCTATTTCGTAAAATCGTCCAGCGGCGTCGTCAAGATCGGCTACACCGCCAGCGCGGCGTCGTTCTTGCAGAACCGCTTTTCCCATCTAAAGCGCGACGCTAGGGCGCTTGGATTCTCTGATGACCTTGAGATCATCGGGTATCTGTCGTCGGGCAGCCGCGAAGATGAGAAAACGCTGCACGCCTCGCTAGCGGCGCATAGGGTTGCAGGCGAGTGGTTTCGCGCGTGTGATGAGGTTGAGTCGGCGGCGCAGACGGCCAGCTTGCAATCGCTCAACGCCGCCAAAGGAACCCTAGCGAGGCAGGCGCGGCAGAGAAAGTAAAACCCCCGGATCCCAAATCGGGACAGCAGGGCCGGGAATCGAACCCGGATGGGGATGCCTCCCCCGGCTTGTTATAGAAGCCGTGCTCATCCAGAGCGCCCGCAGCCTTCCACCGGTCGCGATTCCGCTGGAAGGGTTTCTGTCCCGGTTTGGAATCCGGGGGTGTGTCCCTTCTATGGTAGTCTGCACACCGCACAGCCAGCGCCTTCGCCGCCTACCCTCCCCGGATCGTGCGCACTCCCCGGATGCTCTCGGCCGCTAGGGCTACTGTTTTACACCTTCACTCCCCTCAGCGGACTTGCCGCCGCCTAGCCTCCACCAGTCTTCATTCAGGGATCGCCTGCCATCTCGGCAGCAGGTCGTGGTCGTTAGCCGTCAGGACTGGTTTCACCGGAGAGGACTCAGAGGGTTCCTCGGTGTTCTGTGCGATAAGTACATCCTAGGGGTCGTTGCGGCCGGTGTCAATGGTTCCGTGTGTGCGGTTGGTCACACTAGGGCTTCCACCACGGATGGTCTGTACGGACCCCTCCGGGCTTATCCCATTGCCCGCTTTCGGTGGAATCCTGGGGTTCATTGCTGTTGTAGTTATCGATGATCGCCTTCCGGTGCGCCGCAGACAACGGCAGGGCGTCCATCGGTGAGGATGAAAGGTCGGCCCATTCAACCCAGCGGGCCGGTCCGCCGTAGGTCGGTATGTCGATGGCGTCTTCGTACGCAACGCCGTCAGCGATCCAT
>Ga0157371_10000368_pt1 | contig 56863 bp, 51 predicted proteins | sample C45metaG_FD_113462 | JGI IMG/M metagenome (GOLD analysis project Ga0157371, IMG submission 113462) | Corn rhizosphere microbial communities from Kellogg Biological Station, Michigan, USA - C4-5 metaG | ecosystem: Host-associated > Plants > Roots > Rhizosphere > Soil | place: USA: Michigan... | reverse complement strand
TCACTTCCAGCAGCGCGGACTGGGTCTTGGCCGGGGCGCGGTTGATTTCATCGGCCAGCAGCAGATTGGTGAACACCGGGCCGCGACGGATCTTGAAGCTCTCCGTCTTCGGGTCGTACACCGCATGGCCGCTGACATCGCTGGGCATCAGGTCCGGGGTGAACTGCACACGGCCGTAATCCAGCTCCAGCGCCTGGGCGAGCGCGCGCACCAGCAGCGTCTTGCCCAGCCCGGGCACCCCTTCGATCAACACGTGGCCGCCGGCCAGCAGCGCGATCAGGATCTGGTCCAGCACCTCGGGCTGGCCGATGAAGGCGCGGCCCACGGCCTCGCGCACGGCATCAACGCGTTCGGACAGCGGCGACGGCGACGGGGATGGCGTCACGGCAGGCGGGGACAACGGCGGCGGAAGCGTCGGCTCGGTCATAGCAGGTTTCTCATCTGGATCAGCAGGCGGATGCGGTCGCGCAGGCCGGCGACGTCGTGGGAAGCGGGTGGGGACAAGGCGGTCCGCACGCGCTCGTGCGACCACTGCAGCACCGCGGCGATGGCGTGCACCTGGGCCTCGCCGGTGAGGGCGGCTGCCGTCGGCGAGCGTCGCCGCAGGCGGGCCAGGAAGGCGCGGCGCACGGCGTCATACAGCAGCGGTGCCTTGCCAAAGCGCAGCAGGTGTTCGCCACTGGCGCGGATGTGTTCCAGCAGCGAGCGGCGTTCGGCGGCAGGCGAGGGCAGTTGACTGCCCAGGCGCTGCGCACGCTGCCACAGCCAGCCCAGCAGGGCCAGCAGCAATGGCGCCCACACTGGCCAGCCGAGGTAGAACACGCGGTTCCACAGGGAGGGCGGGCGCGAGGCGTAGACCAGCCACATCGTGCCCTTGCCGTAGTTGGGCGCCAGCACGTAGCGGGTGAGATCGCGGTGGGCTTTGTCGTGCAGGCCATCAACGAAGGCGTTGGCAGCATTCGGCGGAACGGTCGGGTTGGGCCGGCCCTTGCCATGCATGAAGGCCATGTCGGCCAACACGTCGATGCGCCCCTGGCCGTGGCGCAGGCGGGCGAAGACCAGGTCATAGTCGTCACCCCAGCCACGCTCGAGGGTGACGCCGGCAGGCGGCTCGGCCGAGAAGCGGCGACCATTGCAGAACTCGACATGCTGCGGATCGTCGCGCACGTGGAACCGCTGGCAGTAACTTTCGTAGCCGTCGCTGTCCACGCCGAGTGCTTCCAGCAGCGGACCATTACCGGCGGCGTCCTTCCCGGGGGGCGGCGTACGCACGATCAGATGTCCGCCCTTGGCCACCCACGCCATCAGCTCGGTCACGGCCGGCGCCGGGACCTCTGCACTGTCCTGCAGCAGCACCACGGTATCGCCGGGCTCCAGCGGCATCCGGGTCAGGTCCAGACGTGGGCGCGACTGCACCGTGATCCCATCCGCACGCAGCGCCTGGCCGAGCACGTACAGCGCGTTGTAACTGGCTTCGCCCTGGGGCGGCAGGTGTTCTGTGTGTGTCACCCGCTCGTGCGTGCGCAGGAACAGGATCGCCAGCGGCACGCAGATCACCAGCAGGCCCAGGACGATCAGCAGCCAGCGCAGACGGACGCTCACGCGCGCCACCCGAACTGGGCCTGCAGAATCGTGGCCAGCGCATCGAAGTCATCATCGCTGGGCAGTCGGCCGGCATACGCCGCGTACTGCCAGACCCGCACGATGCGCGCGAACAGGCTGCGGTCGGCCTCGACCGGCATCCGCCGCGAGGCACGCAGGCACTGCGCTTCGGTGGCACCGGGGGGCAGGCTGATCCCGGCGCGCTCGCTCATCGATTCCACACTGGCGCGGTACAGCAGTGCCAGCGCCTGCCGGGGGCGTCCTTCCTGCCACAGGGCACGCGCACGCGAGGCGGGATCGGGCGGCACCACGTCCGGTATCCGGATCGGCTCTTCCACGACCGCGGCGGCTTTCGCACGACGGCGCCGGCCGGAGCCGCGCAGCCACGGCAGCCAGCGCGGTGCGGTGGCCAGCAACAGCAACACCAGGACCCCGACTACCGCCCACAGCGCCCACTCGGCGATCCGGGCCGGCAGCACCGGGCCCTTGCTGCCGCGTTTGCCAGTGGCTTTGGCCGCGGCCTCACGTTTTGCCTTCTCCGCCTCGGTCGCATCGCGTTCGATGCGTTTCCACTCGGTGACCTCACGGGTCGGGCTCTGCAGCGGGTCTTCATACGCACGCTGCACGGCCTGGCGGAAGCCAGCGGTATCCACCGCGTCATCGCCAAAGATGACGGCAGGCGTGTTGTCCGGATCGTTGTCGTACGTCCGCGGCGGGTCAGCGGCGTCATCGCCTTCGCCACCGTCGGCGTCGGCGTCCGAAGCCGCATCGGCGCCTTGCGCAGGCGACGGAGCGTCATCGGCCGGTGCCGGCAACGCACCCTTGGTGTTCGACTGCGCCGGCGCCTGTTGGGCGTGCAGTGGCGCGCCTGGCCAGAGCAGCACGAGGGCCAGCACCAGCAGCGGCGCCGCGCGCTGCAACCGTGCATGCAGGCGGCGGAAGGCGATCTCCACATCCCATGCTTCCATCTGGGTGCGGCGATCCAGATACAGGCCGAAGCCGGCACCGACGTAGAACGGGCCGATCAGCGTGGCCGCTCCCCAGAACAGCAGGTTCACGCCCAGCTGCATCCAGGCCGGCATGTCCTGCTTGGCCAGCTCCCACGCCGCGCGCCAGGACTCGGACAACAGGTCCACCGGAATGAACAGGAACACGGCTGCGATGCCGCCGACCACCAGCACGGTCTCGAAGACCATGCACACCATCGTCAGCAGGACGGCATAGCCCATCGCACCCCCGGCGATGGCGCGACGCCGTTGGCGACGATGTGACGGATCCGCGCCTTCCAGCAGATTGACCGGCAGCAGCACCGAACGCAGCGGGCTCAGGCGTCGCCAGCCGAGATAGCCCCAGAAGCCCTGCCAGCCCCATGTGCGCTGCGCGCGCAATGTCTGCACGGGCGTGGATGCATCGCCGAACACCCCGCGTGAGATCACGTACAGCGCGATGCGCTCGAACAGCGGCTTGAGCCACCACATCGCCAGCCAGGCCCAGCCGAAGCTGTTGGTCCACCACGCCACTGCGTTGAGCAGCACGAACACCGGCAGCGAGACGAGGATCCACGGCGCCCAGATCACCGCGGCATGCCGGCGTACCAGGGCCATGCCCAGCTCCATGGCTTCCCAGCCCGAGCGCGCGCGCAGCACGACGTTGAGCCGATCAATCTGCATCGGCCGCCCCACGTCCGCCACGCCACAGCCACACGAAGACGGTGGTCCACAGCACAGCGGCCACGCTGTATTTGCCCCACGCCGGAATTGCCGCGATCGAGGACCAGAACGCTTCGATGAAGGCGGCGATCAGCAGCATCGCCGCAACGCCCACGCACAGCTTGGCGCCGATCACACCGCCCTCGACCAGCGCATCGATGCGCCGCCGGCGACCGGGTGCGAGCAGTTTCATGCCCAGCTGCAGCCCCGCCCCGCCGGCGATCACGATCGCGGTCAGCTCGAACGCGCCGTGGCCGGCCACGAAGCGCCAGAACGGATCGCCATGGCCGATATGCTGCAGATGGCCGGCGACCGATCCGATGCCGACGCCGTTGAACAGCATCACCAGCACCGTGCCGACGCCGGCGATCAAGCCGAAGGCGAACGTGCGCAGGCCAATGCTGATGTTGTTCATGATGTAGTAGCCGAACATCGTCCAGTTGGTGCCGCTGTCGCGGCCCAGGTTGGGCGATGCCGGATCGTACATGCGTTCGAATTCGGCGATGCGCGCGTTGTCCATCAGCAGATGGATCAGCTCGGGGCGCCACAGGATCAGCGCGAAACTGCCCACCAGCGGCACCACGAACAACGCCGCAGCGACCCACATGCTGCGCGCCTGGCTGCGCACCAGCTGCGGGAAATCGGCGAACAGGAAGGCGAGCGCACGCCGCCACTGCGGGCGCGGCGTGCGGTAGAGCAGGGTGTGGCCCTGCTGCATCAGCTGCTGCAGGCGTGCCACCAGCTGCGGGCTGTAGCCGCGCCGGCGCGCCAGCGCGAGCTGCTGGCACAGGCGGCGATAGCGCTGCGGGAAGTCGGCATCGTCCAGACCCTCGTGGGCCGCCTGCCGGCGCGCCTGCCGCAGACGCTCACCGCGCTGGGCCAGCCACTGCTCCAGCGTCTGCCACTCGGCCTGGTAGCGGGCGACGAACTGTTCCTGTCTCATCGACGTCCCAGCAGCCAGTTGGCCATCGCATACAGGCGCAGCACGCCGACCTGGCCCTGGCTCTCGGTCAGCGGCGCGGCGATGTCGGCCAGCTCCTGCTGGCGCGGCACCGACAGCCGCGGCGCACGCTCGGCGAAGTCGACCACGGCGGCCTGCTCGGCCGGCTGCAACGGCTGCGGCGGGGCCAGCACGCTGCCGACCGGTACCGTGCCGCCCATCGGCGGTGCGCTCTGGTGGATCACCACGGTTCCCGCGACCAGATCCCCCAGACGGCGGCCATGGGCATCGAACAGGCTCGACACCAGCCCCAGCGCGTAGCCGAACGGGAGCATGTCCACGGTGCGCAGCAGGTTGCGGGTGATCGCGCTCATCCACCCGATCGGTCCCCCATCGCGCGCCACCACACGCAGACCCATCGCGCGCTTGCCCAGGGTGCGCCCCCAGCACGCTTCCTGGACGATGGTGTAGGCCCACATCAACAGGAACATCAGGCCCAGGTAGAGTCCTTGGCCGAATCCACCCAGAAAGGCCAGCGGAGTGCTCAGCAGCATCAGTGCGCCCACCCGGATCACGAAGTCGATCCCCCAGGCCAGCGCACGCGGCAACGGCCCGGCGACGGGCAGGTGCAGAGGCACGCCTTCGGGGGTGATGACTTCCCGGTAGGTATCCGGCATGGGCGCGCTCATCGGCGACACGTCACGGCGGATCGTACGGAAGGCCACAGGGGACGCCGGATTCCTCTCCGGTCTGCCAGCGGGGGCATGCGGTTCTCGACTGCTTCCTGGTCGGCTGAGGACTTTACCGCAATCAACCCCGGTACTGATCCTTCAGGCGCACGTAGTGATCGGCCGAGTAGTGCAGCGACTCGATCTCCTTGTCGCTCAGCGTGCGGGCCAGCCGCGCGGGGTTGCCCAGCCACAGCTCGCCTTCGCCGACCACCTTGCCCGGGCCAAGCACCGCGCCGGCGCCGAGGAAGCCGTGCGTGTTCACCGTCGCGCCATCGAGAATGCACGCCCCCATGCCGATCAGGCAGTAATCGCCGATCGTGCAGGCATGGATGATGGTGCCGTGGCCGACGGTGACGCCCTCACCGATGATCGTCGGGTAGCCGCCCTTGTTGAACGGGCTATGGTGACTGACGTGGATGATGGTGCCGTCCTGGATGTTGCTGCGTGCGCCGATGCGCACGTGGTTCACATCGCCGCGGATCACCGTGCCCGGCCACACCGAGACATCATCGCCCAGCACCACATCGCCGATGATCGTGCAGGCCGGGTCGATGTAGACGCGCTCGCCGAGCACGGGGTGTCTGTCGAGGAAGGGGCGGATCGGGGACATGCACAAACTCCGGCAACGCAGGGGCTGGGACGCCGCCTGCAGCGTTGTCCCGGCCCTCGATGATAGCGCGGGTGCACCCGCCGTCCGCCGATACCGGCGGTGGCCGTGTTACGCGGCGTGAGTGCGGCGCGCGCGTTCCAGATGTACCAGCAGCAGCGAGATCGCCGCCGGGGTCATACCGGGGATGCGCTGGGCCTGGCCAATGGTCTGCGGCCGCACGCGTTCCAGTTTCTGCTGCACTTCGGCCGACAGACCACGCACGCCGGCGTAATCGAAATCCGCAGCGATGGCGGTGTTCTCGTGACGCTGCTGGCGCTCGATCTCGTCGCGCTGGCGGTCCAGGTAACCGGCGTACTTCACCCCGATCTCGACCTGCTCGGCCACCTTGGCATCGGCCACGGCCGGGCCGAGCGAGGGCACCTGCATCAGCTTGGCGTAGTCCAGTTCAGGGCGCTTGATCAGATCCAGCACATTTGTTTCGCGGCTGACGGCCACGCCCAGCGTGGCTTCAACTTCGCGGCCGAGGGCGTTGCCGGGCGTGGCCCACAATGCACGCAGGCGTGCGGTTTCCTGCGCCACGGCGGCCTGCTTGGTCTGGAACGCACTCCAGCGGCGGTCATCGACCAGACCCAGCTCGCGGCCGAGGCCGGTCAGGCGCACATCGGCATTGTCCTCGCGCAGTTGCAGCCGGTACTCGGCGCGGCTGGTGAACATGCGATACGGCTCGTTGGTGCCGTGGGTGATCAGGTCATCGACCAGCACGCCCAGGTACGCCTCATCGCGGCGCGGGCACCAGCCGGCGTCGTCACGGGTGAAGCGCGCGGCGTTGAGCCCGGCCAGCAGCCCCTGCGCGGCGGCTTCTTCATAGCCGGTGGTGCCGTTGATCTGGCCCGCAAAGAACAGGCCGCTGACGGTCTTGGTCTCCAGCGTGTTCTTCAGCCCGCGCGGATCGAAGAAGTCATATTCGATCGCGTAGCCCGGGCGGGTGATGTGCGCGTTCTCGAAGCCGCGCATGCTGCGCACCAGCTCCAGCTGCACGTCAAACGGCAGCGAGGTGGAGATGCCGTTGGGATAGATCTCCACCACGTCCAGCCCTTCAGGCTCGACGAAGATCTGGTGGCTGGCCTTCTCGGCGAAGCGCACCACCTTGTCCTCGATGGAGGGGCAGTAGCGCGGGCCGATGCCCTCGATCTGGCCGCTGTACAGCGGCGAGCGGTGCAGCGCGTTGCGGATGATCTCGTGGGTGCGCTCGCTGGTGTGGGTGATCCAGCAGCTGACCTGCGCCGGGTGCTCGGCCACGCTGCCAAGGAAGGACATCACCGGGCGCGGATCGTCACCAGGCTGTTCTTCCATGAGGCTGTAGTCCAGCGAGCGGCCATCGATGCGCGGCGGCGTGCCGGTCTTGAGGCGGTCGATCACGAACGGGCGCTCGCGCAGGCGTGCGGCCAGCGTCGTCGCCGGCGGATCGCCCATGCGGCCGGCGGCATACTGGGTCTCACCCACGTGGATCTTGCCGGCCAGGAAGGTGCCGGCGGTCAGCACCACGGCGGCCGCGCTGAAGCGCAGGCCGGTCTGGGTGATCGCACCACGCACGGCATCGCCTTCGATGATCAGGTCATCAACCGCCGCCTGGAACACGGTGAGGTTGGGCTGGGCTTCGACGATCTGGCGGATCGCCATGCGGTAGAGATTGCGGTCGGCCTGGCAGCGCGTGGCACGCACCGCCGGGCCCTTGGAGGCGTTGAGCGTGCGCCACTGGATGCCGGCACGGTCGGCGGCATGCGCCATCGCACCGCCCAGGGCGTCGATTTCCTTGACCAGGTGGCCCTTGCCGATCCCGCCGATGGCCGGGTTGCAGCTCATCGCGCCGATCGTTTCCACGTTGTGGGTCAGCAGCAGGGTGCGCGCACCGCTGCGTGCGGCCGCCAGTGCGGCCTCGGTGCCGGCGTGGCCGCCGCCGATGACGATCACGTCGTAGCGGTAGAAGGTGTCAGTCATGGCGGAGGAGCTCGGGACGGGGCCGGACGGCCCGGACAGCCCTGCAGGCAGGGCGCGGGTGGCGATTTTAGCGCCATTCGTCGGGGGCCATGAAATCCACCCTCAAGTTGGCACGTTTTCTGCAGATAACCCAATAGCACCCAAGATGGCATGCGCCTTGTGCGTAACGGACCGGAATTGGAACAGGGGCCGGTCCAAGCGCATCGTGGGGAAGCAGAGGGGCCGGCAGTCGGGGGACTGCCGGCCCTGTTTTTTTGCGGGATTGCACGCCTTCAAGGGGTGCAGATACAAAAGGCCCCGCCATTGGCGGGGCCTTCTGCTTTTAAGGTGCCGACATCCGACAGGGCCGGAACAGGGGGGATCCAGATGTTCCTGGCGGATATCGACATAGAACCGAATGTGACGCCACTTGTCGCTTTTGGCACTTTGTGACCGTGATCGTCACCGCCCGGCTAGATTGAACCGCTGGGCGCGTGAAAATCAAGCCATCTCAGGGCTCAACTGTGCGTTGGTTCGCATTGTTGAGATTCCGCCACGGGGAACCGTTCATCCTCGGCGAGGCCGGGCGCGGTGCCTGGGCCGGGCGGGCCTGCGGAGGCGGCGACGGACGCTGCTGTTGCTGTGGCGGCTGGCGACGCGGACCACTCATCGAATCCATGTTCCGCCACGGCGAGCCGCCGTTGTTCGGACGCGGGCGATCCGGCGGACGGGTCGGCTGGCCACCATTGCCGTTGCCGGGACGCGGCGGCGGGCGGTGATTGTGCGGTGGGCGATAGTTCGGGTACGGACGGTAGACCGGGTAGCCGTATCCACCGCCATACCCGCCGTAGCCGTAGTAGCCACCGCCGCCGTAATAGCCGCTGCCGTAACCGTAGGGATAGCCGGCCGGGTAGCGGTACTCCACCGAGGGAGCACCGTGGTAGTAACCACTACCGCCGCCGCCACCGCCGACATAGTCGTACGTCGCGCAGCCGGACAGGGCCAACAACAGGCCACCGGCAAGAACAAGGCGCATTTTCATGATGGGTCCCCCCAAAGGGCTGTAGGGCCAGCTTCAGCCCACGGCATTGAATCAGCCCTTAACTCGGCCCGATCCGAATGAATGGTTGCCATGCTGACATGTTCAGCAGGACGGGTGTGGATGCGGGGCATACGTTAATCTTGCGTCATGAGCGATTCACCCTTGCCCTGTGTTGACGACGTGCTGGCGGCGGCGGCACGCATTGCCGCGCACGCCTGCGTGACCCCGGTCCTGCGCTCGCGCACGATCGATGCCATGACCGGCGCCACCGTTTCCTTCAAGGCCGAACACCTGCAGCGCAGCGGTGCCTTCAAGTTCCGCGGCGCCTGCAATGCGGTCTGGACGCTGGACGAGCAACAGGCCCGGCGCGGGGTGATCACCCACTCCTCGGGCAACCATGGCGCTGCATTGGCGCTGGCCGCGCGTACCCGCGGCATCGCCTGTCACGTGATCGTGCCCGAGGGTGCGGTCGCGGCGAAGCTGGCCAACATCGGCCGCCACGGGGCCACCCTGTGGCGCTGCGACGCCTCGATGGCCGCGCGCGAAGCCATGTGCGCGCAGGTCCAGGCCGAAACGGGGGCGACCCTCGTGCATCCCTATACCGACCCCCAGGTCATCGCCGGGCAGGGCACGGCGACGCTGGAACTGCTGCACGCCACCGATGGGCTGGACGTGATGGTGGTGCCGGTCGGCGGAGGTGGTCTGGCCGCCGGCACGCGGCTGGCGCTGCAGGCTGCGGCACCCGCCGTTGAACTGGTCCTGGCCGAGCCACAGGGGGCAGCCGATACCGCGCGCTCGCTGGCAGCCGGCGAGCGACGCATCGATTTCACCCCCGACACCGTCTGCGACGGCCTGCGCGGGACACTGGGCGCGCCCAACTTCGCGCTCCTGCACGGCGCAGCACAGGTGATCACCGTGGCCGATGCCGACACTGTCGCGGCGATGCGGGTGATCTGGCAGGTGCTCAAGCAGGTGGTCGAACCCTCGTCGGCGATCGCGCTGGCAGCGATCCTCGCCGAACCCGACCGCTTTACCGGCAAACGTGTCGGCGTGGTGCTGTCCGGCGGCAACGTCGATCTGGACGCCCTGCCGTGGGGGATGGCATGAGCCGACGCGCAGGGGTGGGGTTCTTCGGCTGGCTGTGGCGCTTGTGCGTGCTGCTGGCGGTCTGGCTGCTCGGGGTCACGGCGTGGATCGTGTGGATTGGCGAGCGCGACCAGGCCCAGAAGGCCGATGCGATCATCGTGCTGGGCGCAGCGGCCTACGACGCCAAGCCGTCACCGGTGTTCGAAGAGCGCATCCGGCACGGGCTGGATCTGTACCAGCAGGGCTATGCGCCGCTGCTGATCTTTACCGGTGGCTACGGCGGTACCGGCGCGCGCTTTTCCGAATCGCAGGTGGCACGACGCTACGCGCTCAAACAGGGCGTGCCCGATGACGCGATCCTGATCGAGACCGCCTCACGCACCACCCGGCAGAACCTGATCGAGGCGCGGCGCTTGATGGAGCAGCGCAAGCTGCACCGCGTGATCATCGTCAGCGACCCGCTGCACATGGCGCGCGCGCTGCGCCTGTGCCGCGAGCTGGGCATCGATGCGCTGGCCTCGTCCACGCCGAGCACGCGCTTCCGCAGCTTCCACACCAGCTGGCGGTTCCTGGCGCAGGAAATCTACTTCTTCCACCGCGATCTGTTCCCGTCGTAGAGCCGACCCTTGGTCGGCTGGATGCATGGCGGCTCGGCGGTCCAGCCGACCAACGGTCGGCTCAGGGCGTTTTGCGGCGGATCGGAATCGCCGACACCGGCACCGTGGCGACATCGTGCCCGCGCTCGCGGATCGGCGCGCCGCCTTCCGGCGCCCACGCGTGTGCGTAGATCACTTCCCAGCTGCTGGGCAGCTTGCCGTCTTCGCGCCTCAGCGGCTCGTAGGCCGCACGTGCGGCATCGAAGCGCCCGCGCCCGGTCAATGTGTGGCGGCGGTCCTGGCGCGCGTTGGTGGCGCCGATCGCCTGCAGCTCGCGCATCAGCGCGGTCAGGTCGTCGTAGGTCAGGGTGAACAGGTCGCGGTCCAGCACCGGGTCGCGGAAGCCGGACATCATCAGCGCATCGCCGAACTGCGCGATCGGCGCGAAACGACTGACATGCGGCACCTCGTCGGCTGCAGCGAACGCATCGCGCAGCTCGATCAGCGTCTCCGGCCCGAACGTGGAGACCAGCAGCAGTCCGCCCGGCTTGAGCGCACGGCGGAACCCGGCGAACACCGCCGGCAGATCCTCCACCCACTGCAGGCACAGGTTGCTGAAGATCACATCCACGCTCTGGTCCAGCACCGGCAACGCCTGCGCATCGCCGCACACGCGCCAGAACGGCTTCCACCAGCCGGCCTGCTTCTTCGCCTCGCGCAGCATCGGCTGGGCCAGATCCAGCGCGATCACCTGTGCTTTGGGCCAGCGCTTCTTCATCAGCGCACTGGCGTGGCCGGTGCCGCTGCCGACATCGAGCACCACCTGCGGCTGGCGGTTTTCCAGGTAGTCCAGCGATTCGAGCAGGCGTTTTTCCACCTCGCGCTGCAGCGCCGCGGCGGCGTCGTAACTGCTGGCGGCGCGCGAGAAGGCGCGCCGGACGTGATGGGGATCGAAGCTGGACGTCATGGGGTACTCACGGCTCAAAACGGTGGTGCGGGTGGACTCAGAAGGTGCCCGGGTAGGCGCCGCCATCGATCAGCAGGTTCTGCCCGGTGATGTAGCCGGCCTGGGCGCTGCACAGGAAGGCGCAGGCGGCACCGAACTCGTCGGCGGTCCCGAAGCGGCCGGCGGGAATGTGGGTGCGCTTGCGTTCGGCCAGTTGGCCGGCATCGATGCCCTGCTGCTGCGCCAGGTAGGCGAAGTTGCCGCGCAGGCGATCGGTATCGAACTGGCCCGGCAGCAGATTGTTGAGGGTGACATTGTGGGCGACGGTCTTGCGGGCCAGCCCGGCCACGAACCCGGTCAGCCCGGAGCGTGCGCCGTTGGACAGCCCGAGGATGTCGATCGGGGCCTTCACCGAGGAGGAGGTGATGTTGACCACGCGGCCGAAACCGCGCTCGATCATGCCGTCCACGGTGGCGCGGATCAGCGCGATCGGGGTCAGCATGTTGGCGTCCAGCGCGGCGATCCAGTCCTCGCGGGTGAACTGGCGGAAATCGCCCGCCGGCGGCCCACCCGCGTTGTTGACCAGGATGTCCACCTGCGGGCACGCGGCCAGTGCGGCGGCACGTCCCTCCACGGTGGCGATGTCGGCGACCACCCCGATCACCCTGCGCGCGCCCGGCAGGGCCTGAAGCTCGAGCACGGCATGGTCCAGAGCGGCTTCACCGCGCGCGGCGATCACCACGTTGACGCCTTCGCGCGCCAGCGCCCGCGCACACCCCAGGCCGAGACCTTTGCTGGCGGCGCAGACCAGGGCCCAGCGGCCGGCGATTCCAAGATCCATGGGTCAGTCCTGTGGCGAAGGGCAGGCGTACATGATCGGCGATGCGGGGCCGGAACAGGTCAAGGCAGCGCGGCAACAAAGTGTTGCAGCTGCGCGGCCACCTCGTCGGTATGGCCGAGGAAGGGGGCGTGCCCGCCCTGCGCGACCACGTGGGCCTGCGCGCCGGGTGCCAGCGCGGCGGCGGCCTGCATGGCTCGCGCCGACACCAGCCGGTCGCGCTGGCCGGCCAGCCACAGGCTGGGTTTGCCCAAGGCGGTCAGGGCGCCGCGCAGGTCGGTGTTCTCCAGCAGGCGCAGACCCTCCTGCAACGCACGAGGGGCGGGCTCGCCGCGCGCGACCAGCATCTCGCGCAGCGTGCGCAGTTCCTGGCGGGCATGTTCGGACCCCATCGCATCCAGCGCGAGGAAGCGCTCCAGCGTGCCGCGATAGTCCTGCGCGAGGTCCTGACCGAACTGTTCGAACACGGCCGGTTCCACCGCATGCGGCCAGTCCTCGCCGCGCACGAAACGCGGCGTGGCAGCGATCATCGCCAGCGCACGCACCTGGGGCAGGGTTGCGGCAGCATGCAGCGCGAACAGACCGCCGAGCGACCAGCCGCACCAGACCGCAGGCGGTGTGGCCGCGGCGATGGCGTTGACCACATAGGGCAGGCGCAGCGGCGTGGTGTCCTCGCGGCTGGCACCGTGGCCGGGCAGATCGACCAAATGCAGCTGGAAATGCGGCGACAGGCGCTCCACCAGCGGTGCGAACACACCACCATGCAGCGCCCAGCCGTGGATGAGGACCAGCGCCGGGCCCTGGCCGATGACATCGATATGCATGCTCAACGCTGCGACATCACGCGGTCAGGGCGCTCGGTGCCTGCTGCTGCACCGCGGTGTCACGGGCATGCGCGATCGCATCGACCAGCGCGCGCACTTCGGCAGGCGCGTGCAGTGCGGACAGCGTCACGCGCAGGCGTGCCTTGCCCTCGGGGACGGTGGGCGGGCGGATCGCGCTGACCAGGAAACCTGCCGCCTCCAGTGCGGCCGACAACGCCATCACCGTCGACTCGGCGCCGCACAGCAGCGGTTGGATCGGGGTATCGGACGGCATCAGTTCCAGCCCGTGCTGGCGGGCACCGGTGCGGAAGATGCCGATCAACTCGGTGAGCTTTTCGCGCCGCCAGTCGTCGCGGCGCGCGAGCTTCACGGCAGCCAGTGCCGCGGCGGCCTGCGCCGGCGGCACGGCGGTGGTGTAGATGTAGGGGCGCGCGGTTTCAGCCAGGTGCTGGATCATCGCCTCGTCGCCGAGCACGACCGCACCACTGCCGCCGAGCGCCTTGCCCAGCGTGGCCAGCTGCAGCGGCACATCGTCGACGCCCAGGCCCGCATCGGCCACGCAGCCACGGCCGTGTTCGCCGACCACGCCGATACCGTGCGCGTCATCGACGTACAGCAGCGCTTCCTGCATGCGCGCCACAAGCGACAACGAGCGCAGGGGGGCGATGTCGCCGTCCATGCTGAAGACGCCGTCGGTGGCCAGCATCGCCGCGCCATTGGGCGCGTGCTTGAGTTGGCGCAGCGCGCCTTCGGTATCCAGATGCGGATAGCGGCGCAGGCGGCAACCGGCCAGTCGCGATGCATCGAGCAGGCTGGCGTGGTTGAGCCGGTCCTGCACGCAGACATCATCTTCCTCGCCGAGCAGCGCCTGCTGCACGGCAAGATTGGCGGCGAAGCCACTGCCGAACAGCAGCGCCCGCGGATAGCCGAGCCAGTCGGCCATTTCCTGTTCGAGTGCTTCGTGCAGCGCGTGGTGGCCGCAGATCAGGTGTGAGGCGGTCGCGCCCGCCCCTTCGCGCGCAGCGGCATCCTGCAATGCGCTGACCACGCCGAACTGTTGCGACAGGCCCAGATAGTCATTGCTGCAGAAACCGGTGAGCCACTGGCCATCGACCTCCAGCCGCACGCCATCACGCCGGCTCACCACGCGGCGCACGCGAAGGCGCCCCTGCGCGTTGCGGAGCTTGCGCTGGGCCTGGATGCGGTCGTGCAGGTCAGGACGGGCCATGGTCGTCAGGGGTCCGGGTGGGCCGTTAGCGTACCCGGTTGCCGGGCCCGCTGCTCGGGGCTCAGGCGGCGCGCCCGCAGCCGTCGCCGGCGGTGATCTCGGCATGGACCGTGCCCGGGTGATCGTGGCCGTCGGCATCCACGGTGATGGCCATCGGGCGCAGGCCCAGCCGTTCGAACAGGGCCAGGTCCCGCTCGGTGTCCGGGTTGCCGGTGGTCAGCAGCTTTTCGCCGTAGAAGATGGAATTTGCCCCGGCCAGGAAGCACAGCGCCTGCAGCTCGTCGCTCATCGCCTCGCGTCCGGCCGAGAGCCGCACCATCGAACGCGGCATGACGATGCGGGCGACGGCGATCATCCGCACGAACTCGAAGGGATCCAGCGCGGCGGTGCCGTGCAACGGTGTGCCGGCGACCTGCACCAGGCGGTTGATCGGCACTGAATCCGGATGGGCCGGCAGGGTGGCCAGCGCCAGCAGCAGGCCGGCGCGATGTTCGCGGGTCTCACCCATGCCGACGATGCCACCGCAGCAGGTCTTCAGCCCGGCATCGCGCACGTGCGCCAGTGTGTCCAGGCGGTCCTGGTACTGGCGCGTGTGGATGATCGAGTCGTAGTAGTCCGGTGCGGTGTCCAGGTTGTGGTTGTAGTAGTCCAGCCCGGCCTCGCGCAGGGCGGCGGCCTGCGCGCCGCTGAGCATGCCCAGCGTGGCGCAGGTCTCCAGGCCCAGCGCCTTCACCTCACGGATCATCGCGGCCACCTTGGGGATATCGCGGTCTTTCGGCGAACGCCAGGCCGCGCCCATGCAGAACCGCGAGGCGCCCGCTGCCTTGGCCTGGCGGGCCTTGGCGACCACCTCATCGGTGGCCATCAGCTTCTGTGCGTCCACCCCGGTGCGGTAGCGCTGCGCCTGCGGGCAGTACGCGCAGTCTTCCGGGCAGCCGCCGGTCTTGACCGAGAGCAGGGTGGATACCTGTACGTCCGCCGGGTCGAACTGCTCGCGATGCACGCTGGCCGCACGGTGCAGCAGGTCCGGGAACGGCAGCGCGAACAGGGCCAGCAGTTCCTCGCGGTGCCAGTCGTGTCGGATGACAGAAGCCATGGGAGTGTCCTGACAGATAGTGGAACGAAAGGGCGGCAGTCTGGTGAGACCGTCCTCTTCTGTCAACCATATGATATTTTCAAAAGTTTACGGAGCGCTGGGTTGGCTGGGGTGGCAGATCCTGCCGTTGCGTTGCCTGGTCTGCGATTGCCCGGGTGAAGATGGGATGGACCTGTGCCGCGCCTGCCATCGCGATCTGCCCTGGAATGACCGCGCCTGCAGGCGTTGCGCACTCCCCTTGGCGGCGACGGACCCGGGCGATGCGGGCGGCGATCACTGCGAACGCTGCGTGGACGAGTATCCCCGCCAGGCCGCGGCCTGCGCCGCGTTCCTTTATGCGCCGCCCATCGACCGCCTGCTGATCCGGTTCAAGTTCCATCAGGACCTGGCCGCCGGCCGGCTGCTGTCCCAGCTGATGCTGCAGCGCGTACCGCCGTTCCTGGCTGGGCCGCTGCAGCCCATGCCGCTGCATCGTCGGCGCCTGCGTCAGCGCGGCTACAACCAGGCACTGGAATTGACCAAGCCATTGGCGCGTGGGCTCTGCTGCCCGCTCTGGAATGGGCTGCAGCGCACTCGCGAGACCGCCGCGCAGTCCAACCTGGACGCGGACGCCCGACGCTGCAATCTGCGCGATGCGTTCACGGTGCGCGGCCATCCACCCGCCGGGCTGACGATCGTCGACGATGTAATGACCACCGGGGCCACCACCGATGCCGCGGTGCGCGCGCTGCAGTACGCCGGCGCCGGGCCGATGCAGATCTGGGTCTGTGCGCGGGTGCCGTAAGCGCGGCCGATTGGCGTAGTTGCCGCCGCGTTGAGTGCGCAGCAGCGATACTGACGTCATTTATTCATGGAGAGGCATGCATGCGCAGCAAGCTGATGATCGTGACGATGGCGCTGGGGGCCGGCCTCAGCGCCTGCACCCCAGCACCTCCTGCACCGGCGGCGATCGAGACACCGGCCGGCGTCGCACCGCTCGCGCAGGCACGCATCCAGATGCGTGAGGTGGCCGAGGACGCCAAACAGCCCGGCGTCACGACGCTCAAGGACCGCGACGGCAACGCGCTGTCCCTGATCGAGCCCGCTTTCATCACGACGGCCGACATCGCCTCGGTGGCCGTGGGGACCGACGGCCACACCGGCCACGGGACCCTGGTCCTGCGTTTCACGGATGCCGCGGCACCACGCATCCTTGCGGCGACGGAGGCGCGCATCGCCAAGCGTGTGGCGTTCACTGTCGGCGATCAGGTCCTCAATGTCGCCGTCATCGCCGGCCCCTTCGCGCAGTCCATGCAGGTGAGCGGGCTGGACAGCACGGAAGAAGCCCACCGGCTGTATACGGAGATCACAGGCAAGGCACCCTGAGCCCTGCGTCGGGCGGCGGACCGTTCAGCGGAAATTCGCCTCGATCTGCTCCAGCGATTTGCCCTTGGTCTCCGGCAGCCAGAACGCGGCGATGAGGAAGTACAGCAACGTACAGCCGGCCCAGAAGAAGAACATGCTGGCATAGCCATGATGGCCGACCGTGGGCAGGAAGATCGCCGCGATCACGGTGGAGACGAACTGGTTGATCAACAGGGCGATGCTCATGCCGTTGGAGCGGATGCGGGTCGGCATCAGCTCGGACAGCGCCAGCCACACGCACACGCCCGGGCCCACCGCGAAGAACGCGACGAACAGCAGGATGCAGCCGGCGACCAGCCAGCCGTGCGTGGGCGAGGGCACCGGCCCGATCACCGCGCGTTCGATCACCAGCGGCGCGTTGGCGGCCTGCGCCGGGTCCGGGAACGGGTTGAGGTGCAGCGTGCGGAAGAAGCGGCCGATCACGCTGTCGGCCGAGACCGCGTCCTCGCGACGGATCTGCAGGGTGGCGTCGATCGGGTTGTCGCTGCGCAGTGAGCGCACGTTGCTGAAGCCGCCGTAGGCGTAGGACACGGTCAGCTGCTGCGGCACGGTGCCGGCAGTGCCATCCAGCCGCTGCCATTGCGCGGCGTCCAACGGCAGCGACAACGTGGTGCCGCTCACCTGCTGCTGCAGTGCGGCTTGCACATCCAGCCGCCCGCGCTCGCTCTGCACGAACAGCAGGGCCGCCGCCAGCAGCGACAGCGTGATGCCGCCGCTGCCGAGCATCAGCAGAAACTTGCGGCCCTTGCGGTCCACCAGCACCAGCGCGACCACGGTCATCACCGCGTTGAGCAGCTTGATCGCCACGTCGGCGCCATTGGCCACCGAGCCGGGCAGGCCGGCCTGGTTGAGGATGTTGACCGCGTAGGCCAGCACCGAGTTGATGCCGGTGGCCTGGGTGAAGGCCAGCACCAGGCAGGCCAGCACGAACGGCCACACGTAGCGGCGGCTGAGCAGAGGATCGCGCTTGCCGTTGCGGCCGACCTGGATCTGCTCGGGAGCCTGCATGCGCTGCAGCGTCGGCTCGACCTCGTCCGCGGCGACGGTACGCTGCAGGGCACGGCGGGCCGCGTCGATGCGGCCACGGCGCACCAGCCAGCGCGGCGATTCACTGATCAGCAGCACGCCCCCGGTGAACACCAGGCCGGGCAGCAGGCAGCTCCAGAAGATGGTGCGCCAAGCATGGTCCTTGACGTCGAACAGCAGGCGCTGCTGTTCCGCGCTGGGCAGGTGGCGCACCGCGGCGGTCGCTGCATCCACCGCATGCGCGTGGTACAGCCCGATCACCGCGGCCAGCACCAGGCCGATGGTCAGCAGCAGCTGGAACATCGCCGCGCCACGCCCGCGTCGTTCCGGGCTGAGCACTTCGGCCAGATAGAGCGGCACCACCACGCCGATCAGGCCGCCACTGATGCCCTGCAGCAGGCGGCCCATCAACAGCGCGGCATAGCCATCGGACAGGGCCATCACCGGAATGCTGGCGGTGAACAGCACGCCGGCCAGCAGCATCGCCCCGCGGCGTCCGATCAGGTCGGCCACCATGCCGGCGAACAGCGAGGACAACACACTGCCGAGCAGCACCGCGGCGACCACGAAGCCCAGTTGCTGGCTGGTCAGGTGCCAGCTCGCGGTGGCGGTGGCCTCCAGATAGGGCAGGGCACCGGCGATGATGCCGATGTCGATGCCGTAGAGCAGGCCCCCCATGCCGCCGATGAACAACAGATAGCGTACCGGCCAGCGTGGCGCGGAGGCGCCTGCGTGCACGGGCATGGCTGCGGAAACGTCGTTCATCGTGCCGGTCCTGTCTGCAAGTGCGTGCGCCATCGCGGCGCGGGGAGTCAACGCTCAGTCGAGCGCGATGTCATCGCCTTCCACCACCACGCCACGCACGCGCAGGTCGTGGTCGAGCACCACCAGGTCCGCCCAGGCACCGGTCGCGAGACGGCCGCGGTCCTTGATGCCCAGGTAGTCGGCCGGGTAGCGCGACAGCCGGTGGGAGGCATCGGCGATGTCCAGTCCGAGCGAGACCAGATTGCGCAGCGCCTGGTCCATGGTCAGCGCACTGCCGGCCAGCGAGCCGCTCGACAAGCGCACGCAGCCCAGGCATTTGTGCACGCGCTGTACGCCAAGCGCGTACGCGCCATCGGGCATGCCGGTGGCGGCGGTCGCATCGGTGACGCAGTACAAACGCGGGATCGCGCGCAGGGCGGTGCGGATCGCGCCGGGATGCACGTGCTGCAGATCGGGAATGAGTTCGGCGTACTGCGCATGCGCCAGTGCAGCGGTAGCGATGCCAGGGTGATAGTGATCCACGCCGGTCATGCCGTTGAACAGATGGGTGAAGCCGGCCGCACCGGCGTTCAATGCGGCCACGCCATCCTCATAGCTACCGGCGCTGTGGCCGAGCTGCACACGGATGCCGAGCGCGCTCAGCGCGGGAATCAGCGCCAGGTGCTGGCCGATCTCCGGCGCAAGGGTAAGCACCTTGATCGGTGCGATCGCATGCAGGCGCTGCACGCCGGCCAGCGTGGCCTCGACCACCAGCGGTGGCTGCGCGCCCAGGCGCTGCGCACTGATGAAGGGGCCTTCCAGGTGCACGCCCAGCACGCGGGCCATGCCGGGTTCGCGCCTGGCGATCGCAGCGGAAAGGCCGCGGAGCGCGCACGTGATGTCGTCCTCCTCCGCCGTCATGGTGGTGCCCAGCAGTGCGGTGGTGCCGTGCCGGGCATGCGCGCGTGCCACCGTCTGCGCAGTCGTCCCACCCTGCATGATGTCCACGCCGGCACCGCCATGCACATGCAGGTCGATGAAGCCAGGCAGGATCAGCGGGACCTCATCGTCGCCGCGCGGATCGGCGTGCGCGGTATCGATGGCGGTGATGCGCTGGTCGAAGTGGATGTCACCGCGGACCCAACCGGTGTCGGTGAGCAGGCGGCCGTGCAGGGAACGGGACTCGGTCAAGGCGGGGACTCGGCGATGATCACTTCGACCCCCAGCCGCTGCAGCCCTTCCAGGTACTCGGGCTCGATGCTGGCGTCGGTGATGATGGTATGGACCTGATCCAGCCTAGCGATGCGATGCAGGCTGACCCGGCCGAACTTGGAGGCATCGGTCAGCACCACGATGCGGCGCGCGCGCTCGACCATGCGGTGGTTGAGGCTGGCTTCTGCCTCATGGTGGGTGGTGAGGCCGAACTGCAGGTCCAGGCCATCCACGCCCAGGAACAGGGTGTCGAAGCTGTAGGTGTTGAGGCTGGCCTCAGCCTGGCTGCCATGCAGCGAGAGCGACTGCTTGCGCAGCAGCCCGCCGGTGAGCAGCAGCTCCACGCCGGGCGCGTTGGCCAGCTCCCAGGCGATGTTGAGCCCATTGGTCATCACCGTCACATCGCGATGCCCACGCAGGTGGCGCGCCAGGGTCATCGTGGTCGAGCCGGAGTCGATGATGATGTTGTCGCCGGCTTTGACCCGCTTGGCCGCCTCGATACCGATGCGGTCCTTCATGGGCAGGTTCAGCGCATCCTTTTCATGGATGTCCTGTTCCTGCGGTGGCGTGCGCACCAGCGTCGCGCCCCCGTGGGTGCGCGTGGCCAATCCCTGCGATTCGATGTGGGTCAGGTCGGCGCGGATGGTGACTGCCGACACCGCAAAGCGCTGCACCAGCTCGCTGACCTGCACGTTGCCGTGCTCGACCAGGGTCTGCAGGATCTGTTGGCGGCGCTGTCGGGTGTTGCGCATGGGGGCGATTCCGTTCGAAAGGGAAAGCCGAAGCTTACCGTTCCGAAAGCTCCTTGGCCTGCCGGGTTTCGTTATGCGCGCCTGAGTGGTTGCGATTGCAGGCCCGGGCGTACTCGGCCAGACGCAGCGCCACCTTGTGCTGGATCAGCGCCAGCGGCGTCGGCTGCAGCTCACCGGCCTCGATGGCCTTGAGCTGCTCGGGCATGAACTGGCTGAGCAGCATCTGCGGCGGCGCGTGCGCGGTGAGATTGGCGACCAGCGTGTCCAGTGCCGCCTGTACCGCCGGCTCGCCCCAGTAATAGCGGCTGCGGTCGCTGAGCGAATACGCGCGCAACAGGCGCAGTTCGTGCTCGTCGCCCTGGTAGTAGCTGCGCCAGCTGCCCGGTTTTTCGACCATGCAGCGGTCCAGCACCTCGATCAGGTTCGAGCGCTGCGTGGCGGGCAGCAGTTCGGATTCGATCATCGCCAGCGCGAACACCGCCTCGCGGAAGGCGTAGGTCGCCGCCGGGCCGACTTTCAGGATCGCGAAGTGATCGCGGACCAGGGCGTGCAGGCCGGCTTCGGTCTGGTAATCGGTGGAGTGCGCTTCGAACACGATGCGCGGCTGCCGTTCGACGAAGGCCGAGAGGTCCGCGGCGGCAGCCGGATCGTAGTAATGCACGCTGCTGTGGTCGAAATCCACGCCGGGCTGGACGACCATCGCGATCACGCGCTCCCAGGCCGGCAGCAGGTCCGGGGCGGAGAACGCCTCGCGGTGAATTGCCAGGGTGGTCGCTGCGGCCGCCGGCGTGGTCACCTGCAGGCCGCCGGCCAGCGAGGCTTCACCGCCGGGAATCGGTACCTCGGTGCCGATCACGTAGACCGGTGGCGGCAGGCCGTGCTCGGCGGCGGTGCGCTCGGCGATGCGCGCCAGTTCGGCCGAGCGCGCGGCGACGATGGCGTCCGGCAACGGGGTCGGGTCATCAGCGCAGGAGATGCTGCAGTCCAGATGGATCTTGTGGAAACCGGCGGCGACATAGGCGGCGATCAGCTCGCGGGCGTTGGCCATTGCGGCCGCTGCGGGGCCTTTCTGCCAGGCGTTCGGCCCGAGGTGATCGCCACCGAGCACCAGCCGCTCGGCCGGGAAACCCGCATCGCGTGCCAGCTGCAGCACGTAGTCGCGGTACTGCGGCGGGGTCATGCCGGTGTACCCGCCGAACTGATCGACCTGGTTGGAGGTCGCCTCGATCAGCAGCAGGGTGTCGTAGCGCTGCGCGACCTGCATCGCCGCCAGCAGCACCTGCGCGTTGCTGCAGCAGACGCTGTACAGCCCGACGGGGTGGCCCTGGCGATGGGCGGCGATCAACGATTGGACGGCGGACATGGCAACTCCAATGACAACGATATTCAGGGGGAGGGATGGTGCTGGCGCGCGAGTAGAGCGGCGCCGCGCGCACCGCCGGCATCGCCGAAGGTAGGCGGCAGGATCGGGGGCACCCGCACACCGGCGAACAGGTAGGGCGCGATTGCGGCGGGCAGATCGCGGTACAGCTGCTCCAGCTTGGAGAGCCCACCGCCGAGCACGATCACGTGCGGGTCGATGGCGAGGATCAGACTGGCGAAGCTGTAGCCGAGCAGGTCGCGGTGGATCGCCAGTGCCTGCTGCGCGATCGCATCGCCGGCCTGCGCGCGGGCGACCACCTCGGCGGCATCCAGCGCGTCGCCACCACGGCGTTCATGGATCATCGCCAGGCCGCTGCCGGAGACGTAGCGCTCCAGGCAACCCTGCAGGCCGCAGCCGCACGCCAGCACCGGCAGATCATGGCGCTGCTGCAGCGTGGCGGGCAGGCTCCAGTGGCCCCATTCGCCGGCGATGCCGTTGTGCCCGGCGATCAGCCGGCCGCCGACGCAGAAGCCACCACCCGCACCGGTGCCGAGGATCGCCCCGAACATGCTGGGATAACCGGCGGCGGCGCCGTCATGCGCTTCGGACAAGGCGAAGCACTGCAGATCGTTGCCGAGTTCCAGTGGGCGCTGCAGACGTGCCTGCAGGTCCGCACCGACCGTCTGGCCGGTCAGGCTGGGCACGTTGGCGCTGAGCTGGCGGCCGCTGACGCGATCACGCACACCGGGCAGGCCGATGCCGACGGCCACGCCGCGCTGGCCGAGGGCGGCATCCGCCGCGTCGACCAGATCGACGATCGCCTGCAGGAACGCGGCGTAGTCCCGGGTGGGCGTCGCCACGCGCTGGCGGTGATGCACCCCCAGCGTGGCGTCGCACGCGACCAGCTCGATCTTGGTGCCGCCGATGTCGATGCCGTACCAGGTCTGCATGCGTGCTCAGCCGTGGGGGTGGATGGTCACGCCCTGCACCACACGGTTGACCGTGCCGTCGGGGAAGGGATTGTCGGGCGTCATGCCGAGCGCGGCCGAACGCTGCAGCGCATAGCACTGCGGCACCAGCAGCCACAGCGGGGCCAGCCACGGATCGGGAAGAGCCGGTGCCGCGAGGACGAAGTCGCCGTCGGCGCGGTCCGCGTCGTCCGGCCCGATCGACAGCACCCGCCCGGCGATGCCGTCGCGGCGCAGTTCGTTCAACAGGTCCTGCTCGTAGCGGCGGGCCAGCGGCTGTGCGCTGCGCAGCATCACCACCAGCGTCTCACCGTTGAGGGTGGACTTGGGCCCATGACGGAACCCGAGCGGAGTATTGGCCAGCGCCAGCACGCGGCCGGCGGTGAGTTCCAGCACCTTCAGCGCGGCCTCGCGGGCGACCGCTTCGAGTGGACCGCTGCCGAGATAGATGACACGCGAATACGGCGCCTGGGCGAGGGTGGCTACTGCGGCATCCCAGGCATCCAGCGCACGCTCGCCATGGCTGGCCAACGTGCGAAGACGCTCCAGCCGCGCTGCCCACGGGGCGCTGTCGAACGCACTCAATGCGGCCAGCAGCATGCAGCTCAGGCTGCTGGTCATGGCGAAGGCGCGGTCGCAGCTGGCCGGCGGCATCAGCAGCGACAACGTATCGCTGCGGCCGTGGCCACGGGTGGCGAGTTCGCCGTCGGCATTGCAGGTGATATCCACAAAGCGCGCATGGTCGACCTGGTCGCGGACCAGATCCACCGCGGCGACGCTCTCCGGGCTGGAGCCGCTGCGGCCGAACGACACCAGCAGGGTGGGGCGCTCGCGGCGCAGGTACAGCGCCGGATGGGTCAGCAGGCTGGTCGTATGCACGGCGCGGACCTCGGCGGGCCACTGCGTATTGATCTGGTCGGCCACCATCTCGGCGATGAAGCCCGAGCTGCCGGCGCCGGTGAAGATCACCAACTGGTTGGGATCGCGCAGGGAATCGGCGAGGAAACCATCGATGCCTGCCTGCGCCGCGTCCAGCAGGGCCGCCAGCGCGGCCCACAGACGGGGCTGCTGGGCGATTTCTTCGGCGGTATAGGCGCCACCGAGGCGCTGCCACGTGGGCAAATCAGGGAGCAGAGAAGCGTCCATTCGCAATTCCTGTTGGGCGACCGCACCTTCTGCGTTTTCTTTCGAAATGTCAAATATCGAAAGATAAAGAAAAGGTCTATCGGTCACAGTTTTCGTCGGTCGTTCGTGGGATAGCCGTCGACGGCGGCGGGGAATGCCGCGCTGCACCAAGGTTTCAGATGGACGGAAACGCGTATTCAGGCACCGTTTGGAAAGCAGGGTGTTGCAGTATCTTTCGTTTTATATAAATTATCCTTCCTTTTTCTTTGCAATTTGTTGACATCTTTCGAGACCCTGCCCTAGAGTCGGCCGCACTGGTTTCAGTTTCCCGCTGACCGCGGGCTTGGGGGCAAGGTGGACTTCCGGTTTCGACGCACTGGTCTGACGATCGCACTGCTCACCGCAGTGGCTCTGGCTGCCACTGCCAACGCGGCGCCGGTGGGCAACCTGCGTGCGATCACCGCTGCCCCCGCCAAAGACGGCAGCGCCGGCTGGACACTCAGCACCGATACCGGCGCGACCCTGCGTGTGGAGTTGCTGCGCGATGACGTGCTGCGGGTGCGCGCCGGCCGCAACGGCACGCTGACCGATGCCGGCGACAAGGCTGCCCCGATCGTGCTGCCGCAGCGGGCTGCGAAGGTCACCTTCCATCTGGAGGAAGAGGCCAACGAGGTGCGCATCCGTACCGATGCCCTGGTGCTGCACATCCAGCGCCAGCCACTGCGCCTGTCGCTGGATCGCCGCGAGGGCGAACGTGATGTCGCGTTGTGGCACGAACTGCAGCCGCTGGATCTGGACAAGGACCAGAGCGTGCAGGTGCTCTCCAGCGAAAGTGATGAGCATTTCTACGGCGGCGGCCAGCAGAACGGTCGCTTCGAGTTCAAGGGCCGCGAACTGGAGGTGTCGTACTCCGGTGGCTGGGAAGAAGGCGATCGCCCCAACCCCGCGCCGATGCTGCTGAGCTCGCGCGGCTGGGGCATGCTGCGCAACACGTGGAGCGACGGCACCTATGATCTGCGCCAGGCCGACCAGGCCACGCTGCTGCATCGCGAAGACCGCTTCGATGCGTACTACTTCGTCGGGCCCAGCCTGCACACCCTGCTGGACCGCTACACCGCCCTGACCGGTCGCGCCGGCCTGCTGCCGCGCTGGGCGTTCTCCTATGGCGACGCTGACTGCTACAACGACGGCGACAACATCAAGAAGCCCGGCAGCGTGCCCGAAGGCTGGAGCGACGGCCCGACCGGCACCACGCCGGATGTCGTCGACAGCGTGGCCCGGCAGTACCGCGACCACGACATGCCCGGCGGCTGGATCCTGCCCAACGATGGCTACGGTTGCGGCTACAAGAAGTTGCCCGAGACCGTGCAGGGCCTGGCCAAGTACGGCTTCAAGACCGGCCTGTGGACCGAGAACGGCGTCGACAAGATCGCCTGGGAAGTCGGTACTGCGGGCAGCCGTGTGCAGAAGCTGGACGTGGCCTGGACCGGCAAGGGCTACCAGTTCGCGATGGATGCCAACCAGTCCGCGTTCAACGGCATCCTGAACAACTCCGATTCGCGCCCGTTCCTGTGGACGGTGATGGGCTGGGGTGGCATTCAGCGCTATGCGGTGGCCTGGACCGGCGACCAGAGCAGCAGCTGGGATTACATCCGCTGGCACATCCCGACCCTGATCGGCTCGGGACTGTCCGGCATGGCCTATGCCAGTGGCGACGTGGATGCGATCTTCGGTGGCAGCGCCGAAACCTTCACCCGTGACCTGCAGTGGAAGAGCTTCACCCCTGTGCTGATGGGCATGTCCGGCTGGTCCGGCAATGCGCGCAAGCATCCGTGGTGGTTCGATGAGCCGTACCGCAGCGTCAACCGCGACTACCTCAAGCTGAAAATGCGCATGACCCCGTACATGTACGGGCTGGCGCATGACGCGGCGACCAGCGGTGCCCCGCTGCTGCGCGCGCTGATGTGGGATTACCCGCAGGATCCGCAGGCGTACACCGAAGCACACAAGTACCAGTTCCTGCTCGGCCGCGAGCTGCTGGTCGCGCCGGTGTACCGCAGCCAGGCCGCGAGCCGTGGCTGGCGTCGCGACATCCACCTGCCCCAGGGCCGTTGGATCGATTACTGGGACGGCCGCCAGTTGCAGGCCGGTGCCGAGGGCCGCTCGCTGGATCGTCCGGTCGACCTGGCCACGATCCCGGTGTTCGTCCGTGCCGGGGCGATCATCCCGATGTACCCGGCGATGCTCTACGACGGTGAGAGGCCGCTGGATGAAGTGACCTTCGATCTGTATCCGCAGGGAACCTCGCAGTACACGCTGTACGAAGACGATGGCGCCACCCGCCGCTATGAGAAGGGCGAATCGAGCACGCAGGCGATCACGGTGCGGGCCCCGGCGCAGGGCACGGGCCCGGTGCAGGTGCGCATCGATCCGGTGCAGGGCCAGTACGCCGGCCAGCTGCCGCAGCGTCGTTATGCGCTGCGCGTGCTCAGCCGCCAGCGTCCCGCCGCAGTGATGCTGGACGGCCGTGCGCTGCCGATGCTGGCCGACCACGCAGACTGGAAGGGCGCCAACGAAGGCTGGTACTTCGACGCGACCGAGCGCCGAGGCACCCTGCACGTGCGCACCGCACCGACCGACATCCGCCAGCCGCTCGCACTGCAGCTGGAGCTGCCCATCGCCGCTGCACCGGCCGACGACGCCTTCCCGGCCGCCCCCGAACTGGGCCGCGCGCTGCCCTCCGACAGCCTGCTGGTGGTCAACCGTCCGGCCGAGGAGCAGGGCTACGAGATGGAGAAGGCCTTCGACGATGATCCGGCCACGTGGTTCCGCACCGTGCGCAACCAGGCGATCAAGACCGGTGCGCACGATTGGGTGCTCGGCTTCGGCGAGCGCAAGCTGATCGACGGCATCGAACTGGCGCCGCGCAACGACCAGCACTGGAAGAGCGGGCAGATCCGCGATTACGAAATCTACATGGCCGACAGCAACGGCGAATGGGGTGAGCCGATCAAGCGCGGCCGCCTGACCCTGCAGCAAGGCGTGCAGCAGATCGATTTCCCCGCCCATGCCGGCCGCCTGCTGCGCTTCCGCGTGCTCAGCACGCAGAACCCGGAAGGCGACGGTGCCAGCGGTGCCGACCCGATGGTCACCGCGGCGCAGGGCAGCATCGCGCGTGCAGTGGATGCGCTGCAGCCGCGCGATGTCGGCCCGATCGTGCTGTCCACCTTCCACGTGCTGGAGCATCTGCAGCCGGAAGGCCCGGCGCAGCAGTTGTATCTTTCCGCGTTGCCGCTGCCGGCGCCATTGAAGGCCAGCGTCGCCGCCGACCACGCCTTCGGTGGCCAGACGGAGATGCGCATGAACGGGCTGCATTTCCGCCGCGGCCTGGGCGTCAACGCCAGCAGCCGGATCGATCTGCAGCTGGGCGGCGGATGGCGCCTGCTGCGTGCCGACCTCGGGATCGATGATCAGTGCCGCACCGCGGGCGGCATGCAGTTCCAGGTGTGGGGTGACGGTCGGCTGCTGTACGACAGCGGCCTGGTCAACGCACCCGCCGTGGTCAAACCGGAGCTGGACGTGCGCGGCCTGCAGCGGCTGAGCCTGCGCACGCTCGGGGCGCAGGGCGATCACCCCGCGCAGGTCTGTGGCAACTGGGCCAACGCCGCCCTGATCGGACAGGAGGGCGATACCGCCAGCATCGTGTCGCCGTAACAGAACCGCCTTTCGAAACACCGCTCTCTCCCGTTTCCCGTCTGCGGCCGTCTGGCCGCGGCACGGGGGACGTTTGCCCGAAAACACCCATCCACCGCCAGCCCCACGCTGCGGATCGAACAAGGAGCCAAAGATGTTGACCGAACGCCATCGCCATCGCCGCATCACCGCCACCCCCTTGTCCATCGCACTCGGCCTGGCCGTCGCGGTGGTCGGCAGTGCCAGCGCCCAGGACGCAACGCCGGATACGAAAGCCACCGAGCTGTCGCGCATCGAGGTGACCGGCTCCAACATCCGCCGCAGTGATGTGGAAACCGCCTCGCCGGTGCAGGTGATCAGCAAGCAGGACATCGAGAACATGGGCGCACGCACCCTGCTGCAGGTGCTCGACAACCTGCCGGCCGCACGGCCGGGCCAGCAGGATGCGCGCTCGCTGTTCACCGGTTCGGACGGTGCCTCGCAGGCCAACCTGCGCGGTCTCGGCGCACAGGGCACGCTGGTGCTGCTCAATGGCCGCCGCCTGTCCTACTACGGCGCCCCGGCCGGCTTCCAGACCCAGTTCGTCAACATCGATGCGATCCCCGCCGCAGCGATCGAACGGATGGAAGTGCTGACCGACGGCGCCTCGGCCGTGTACGGCACCGATGCGGTGGCCGGCGTGATCAACGTGATCACCAAGCGCTCCTACCAGGGCGCGGAGATCAACCTCACCACGGATAAATCCTCGCGGATCAGCTCCTACGGTGAACACCAGGGCAGCATCACCGCCGGCTTCGGCGATCTGGATGAAGACCGCTACAACGTCTACGCCTCGGTGAACCTGTACCGGCGCGACGCGATTCCGCTGAGCGACTTCTACGACAAACGGCCCGACCAGTACTACGTCAACAACCCCAACTACCTGCCCAACCTGCGCCTGGGCACCGGCAGCAAGCCGGGCGAGTTCAACCCGGGCAGCTACTTCGCCTTCGATCCGGTCACCGGCCGCCGTGTGCAGGAAGCCGCGCCAGGCTGCAACAACGTGCTCACCAGCGAAGCGGCCGGCCCGCGCTGTATCTGGGAGACGTGGATGAACAACGAGATCGACGCCGGCGCCAAGTCCGAGCGCAATACCGCCTACGTCAACGCCCACTTCCTGATCGGCGACAGCACCGAAGCCTTCGCCGAGGCGACCTACACCGACATCGACCTGACCGCCAACGGCGGTACGCCGCGTGCCTACGGCACCACGACAGGCAACCCGACCAGCTGGTTCTCGCGCAATACCGGCACCACGGTCAACCAGTTCCTGTATCCGTACCTGGGCCCGAACAACGAATACAACAACGCCTCACCCGAACTGAAGGCACTGATGGGCGGCGTGGTCGGCCTGCAGTATCTGCTGCAGGATGTGGGTGCCAACCACTTCGGCCAGCGCAACACCGACCAGAGCTACCGCGTGGTGGCCGGAATGCGCGGTGACATCGGCGACTGGAACTGGGAAACCGCCTTCGCCACCGCCGGCAGCCACTCGGTCACCTACCAGACCACCAACGTGAACCTGGCCGGTTTCGAGAAGGCCTTCGGCCCGTACGCCGTCGATCCGGGCACCGGCCGCGTCATCATTTCCGATCACCCGGCGTACAAATTCGGTGAGATCAGCGAGGCCAACGCCGCGCTGATCCGCGAAGCGTTCCCGACCTTCGATATCCAGTCCTGGACGCGCCTGCATACCCTGGACGGCAAGATCGAGGGCCCCCTGTTCCAGATGCCGGCCGGCGAAGTGCGTGCGGCCTTCGGCTTCAACGCCAGCCGCGAGACCTTCTACACCCCGGGCAACCCGGACGCGGCCAACGGCCTGATCACCCAGCAGGGCGGCTCGTGGTTCGATGGCAAGCGCAACACCTATGCGCTGTTCGCCGAGACGGTGGCGCCACTTACCGAGAAGCTGGAACTGGACGCCGCACTGCGCGTGGACAAATACCCGGACTTCAGCGCCAACCTGGCCCCGAAGATCGGCCTGAAGTACCAGATGTTCGATCAGCTGATGCTGCGCGGCACCTATTCCACCGGCTTCCGCGCCCCGAGCCTGGCCGAGTCCGGCAATGGTGGCGTGTTCGCCCAGTTGGGCGGTTACCGCGACGAGGTGCGCTGCAACGAGACCAACGCGATTGCCAACCTGCTGTTGCGGTCGCAGCGCGGGGGGGATGTCGACCTCGGTAAGACCCTGCTCAACACCGACTGCAGCCGTACCGTGGCGCGCATGACCCAGCCCAACCCGGATCTGAAGCCGGAAAAGGCGAAGATCACCACGTTGGGCTTCGTCTACGAGCCGACGCAGTGGTTGTCAGTGTCGGCCGATTACTGGTTCATCTACCGCAGCAACGAAATCGTCGCCCCGGATTTCACCCGCGACGAGGACATCATTTCCTCGACCCGTTCGCCGATCACCGAGGGCGACCGCGCCAACCTGGCTGCCCTGGCGGCGATGTGCGCCGACCCGGCCAGCGGCGTCGCCTGTCCCGGCACGCTGCCCGGCTACAGCGTGGGCAACGTGGCCAGCGTGGTGGGCCAGTACAAGAACCGTGGCAAGACCCTGATCGACGGCTTCGACATCGATGCGCGCAGCCGCTTCTCGCTGGGCGAGTGGGGCAACCTGAACATCGGCGTGGCCGCCACCATCGCCAACCGCAACCGGTCCTACCTGGATGATGAGAGCGGCTGGTACTACGGCGACCTGGTCGGCTACTACAACAACCCGCGCCTGCGCGCGACGTTGAACGCGGACTGGAGCTACAAGCAGGTCACCACCAGCGTCTTCGTCAATTACGTAGGCGGCACCAAGTGGGCGCTGCAGCAGATCGATGAGGAAGACAACAACCCGCAGACCTGCACCGCCGGCTACCTGCCGGTGGAGCAGAGCAAGTGCGATGGTGCCCCGTCGTGGTGGACTGCCAACCTGAGCGTGGCCTGGCGCCCGGATGACCACTGGAACGTCGGCTTCACCATCAAGAATCTGTTCGACCGTCGGCCGTTCTATGACCCGAACAGCTTCCTCGGCGATTCCAGCGATTACGCCACCATCTTCGGTCGCGGCTACAGTCTGACCGTGGGCTACAAGTTCTGATGCTCCCCCGCGCCGGTTTCTGCCGGCGCGATCTTCACACGAGGTACTGTCCATGAAACGCAGAGAATTCATCGCCGCCAGCGCGGCCGTCGCCGCCACCAGCCTGCTGCCGAACACGCCTGCCTGGGCACGCGGGCGCAAGGTACGGCTGGGCCTGATCGGCACCGGCATGCGCGGCCAGGTATTGCTGAAGGAACTGGTCCGCCGCGATGACGTGGAGGTGGTCGCCCTGTGCGACATCGAGCCGATCATGCTCAAGCGCGGCATGGACATGGTGGCCAAGGCCGGCAAGCCGGCACCCAAGGCGTACGGCCAGGACGGCGACGTCAACGCCTGGAAGCGGCTGATCGAGCAGCGCGGCCTGGACGGCGTGATCATCGCCACGCCCTGGGAGTATCACGCGCCGATGGCGATCGCGGCCATGCAGGCCAAGGTCGCGGTGGGCTGCGAGGTGGTCGCCGGCATCACGCTGCAGGACCACTGGGACGTGCTCAAGACCCAGCTCGCCACCGGTACGCCGTACATGCTGCTGGAGAACGTCTGCTATCGCCGCGACGTGATGGCAGCGCTGCAGATGGTGCGCCAGGGCCTGTTTGGCGAACTGGTGCACCTGCAGGGCGGCTATCAGCATGACCTGCGCGGGGTGAAGTTCAACTCCGGCGACCCCAGCCAGCCCTACGACAGCGGCGTGGAGTTCGGCGCCAAGGGCTGGTCCGAGGCGCGCTGGCGCACCGAGCACTCGGTGAGGCGCAACGGTGAGCTGTACCCCAGCCACGGCATCGGCCCGTGCGCGATGTATACCGGCATCAACCGCGGCAATCGCTTCACCCACATCAACGCGTTCGCCAGCAAGGCACGCGGGCTGCACGAGTACACCGTGGCCAAGAGCGGTGGCACCACCCACCCGAGCACCAAGGTCAACTTCAAGCTCGGCGACATCGTCACCACCACCCTGGCCTGCGAGAACGGCGAGACCATCCTGCTGCAGCACGACACCTCGCTGCCGCGCCCGTACTCGATGGGCTTCCGCGTGCAGGGCACCAAGGGCCTGTGGATGGATGTGAACCAGTCCATCCACATCGAAGGCCGCAGCCCGCCGCACAAGTGGGAGCCGTTCCAGGCCTATCAGGACCAGTACGAGCACCCGCTGTGGAAGCAGCACGCCGCTACCGCCGCCAGCGCTGGCCACGGCGGCATGGACTGGTTCGTCATCCATGCCTTCGTGGAAGCCCTGAAGGCCAAGGCACCGATGCCGATCGACATCTACGATGCGATCACCTGGAGCGCGATCACGCCGTTGTCCGAGCAGTCGATCGCCAACCGTTTCCAGACGTTGGAATTCCCGGACTTCACCGCCGGGTTGTGGAAGCAGCGCAAGCCGATCTTTGCGTTTGATGGATCGTACTGAGGACGGTTGATGCCCCACGGCCGGTACCGATGCGTACCGGCCCTCTCGTGCGCGCATTGTCAGGGCAAGCCCACAGGCAATGGGGAAACCACCGCCGTGCGCGATCAGCGCAGGCAGGCTGGTAAACGAAGGGGAGGTGGCAAGGATGGTGCGCCCGGAGGGATTCGAACCCCCGACCAATGGCTTCGGAAGCCACTACTCTATCCGGCTGAGCTACGAGCGCGTTGTGTCCTGCGTCCCGCCGGGCCGCCTGACGGGGCCACGGACCGCCGAAGCGGCGCGGGAGGAGCATTCTATCCGTAAACGCCGCGCAGGTCTGCCCCCTGTACCGACGCGCCGGACGGCGGCGCGCCCGGCCAGCCCAGGCGGTATCCTTTACCGATGGCTTACGAACGTTTTGAAGCGCCCGAGGCGGCGCCCCCGTCGCGCTGGCGGCACTACTGGAAACTGATGCGCGCCGACCGCCCGATCGGCACCCTGCTGCTGCTCTGGCCCACCTGGTGGGCGCTGTGGCTGGCCTCCGGCGGGCTGCCGCCGCTGTGGACGCTGTTCGTGTTCACCGCCGGCGTCTGGTTGACCCGCTCGGCCGGCTGCGTGATCAACGATTACGCCGACCGCTGGCTGGACCCGCACGTCAAGCGCACCAAGGACCGCCCGCTGGCCAGTGGGGCCGTGTCCGGACGTGAGGCGCTGGCGCTGTTCGCCGGGCTGATGATCGTCGCCTTCGCTCTGGTGTTGACCCTGAACTGGCTCACCATCGGCATGAGCTTCATCGGCGTGTTCCTGGCCGCCAGCTACCCCTACCTCAAGCGCTACACCCACCTGCCGCAGGTCTACCTCGGCATGGCCTTCGGCTGGGGCATCCCCATGGCCTTCGCCGCAGTCCAGGGTGAGGTGCCGGTCATTGGCTGGCTGCTGTACGGCGCCAACATCCTGTGGTCTACCGCGTATGACACCTGGTATGCCATGGTCGACCGCGATGACGACCTGAAGATGGGCTCGCATTCCACCGCGATCCTGTTCGGGGATCTGGACCTGGTCATCCAGGGCATCCTCTATGCGCTGTTCCTGGGCACGATGGCGCTGGTCGGCCTGCGCGCCGGGCTGGGCGTCTACTACGGCCTCGGCGTCGGCGTGGCCGCCGGGCTGATCGCCTATGAGTTCTGGATCGCCCGCAAGCGCGAGCGCGACCCGTGCTTCAAGGCGTTCCTGCACAACAACTGGGTGGGTGCGGCGCTGTTTGCCGGCATCGCGGTGTCGTTGGCGGTGCGCTGAGGGCACCCGACCCACACACTACGACCATTAGGCGACTGACAGCGCTGTTCCCAACGCCCAGAATCGCTCCCATTGAATGATCGGGGAGGGCGGGGCCATGAATACGTCGACGGTGGTGCAGGACGGCTGGATGGCGCGCGCGGCACTGCGCTCGGCGGCTTGGGCGGAAAAATGGTTCCCTGACGCCTATGTGTTCGCGGTACTCGGCGTAGTCATCGTCGCGGCCGCCGCGATGGGCTTCGGTGCGACCCCGCAGGCCACCGCCACGGCATTCGGTGAAGGCTTCTGGAGCCTGATCCCCTTCACCATGCAGATGGCCTTCGTGGTCATCGGCGGCTATGCGGTGGCGACCGCGCCGATCGTGGCGCGCTTCATCGATCTGCTGGCCCGTGTACCCAAGACCGGCCGTGGCGCGGTGGTCTACGTTGGCCTGATCAGCATGCTGGCCTCGCTGCTGAGCTGGGGCTTCTCGCTGGTGTTCGGCGGGCTGCTGGTGCGCGCGCTGGCCCGTCGTGAATCACTCAACATGGACTACCGCGCCGCCGGTGCCTCGGCGTACCTCGGCCTCGGCGCGGTCTGGGCGATGGGCCTGAGCTCCTCGGCCGCCCAGTTGCAGGCCAACCCGGCCAGCATGCCGCCCGGCCTGGTGGAAATCACCGGCGTGCTGCCTTTCACCGAGACCATCTTCCTGTGGCAGTCGATCGCGCTGACATCCGCGCTGATCCTGGTGTCGCTGCTGATTGCCTGGCTCACCGCACCTGGCGCCGCCACCGCGCGCACCGCCAAGGACTTCGAAGGCGCCGCCCGCGCCGAGGCCGAGCCGCTGCAGCCGCGCACCCGCCCCGGCGAGTGGCTGGAGTACAGCCCGCTGCTGACCGTGCTGCTCTCGCTGCTCGCGTTCGGCTGGCTGTTCGGCGAGTTCGCCAGCAAGCCGGTGGTCACCGCCATCGCCAACCTCAACACCTACAACTTCCTGTTCATCTCGCTCGGACTGCTGCTGCACTGGCGCCCGCGCAGCTTCCTCAACGCGGTGGCCAAGGCCGTCCCCAGCACCACCGGTGTGCTGATCCAGTTCCCGCTGTATGGCGGCATCGCGATGATCCTCACCCACGCCACCGGCAGTGGCGATGAGACCCTCGCCCATCGCTTGTCCACGCTGTTCGTGCACATCGCCACCACCGACACCTTCGCGCTGGTGATGGGCGTCTACTCGGCGGTGCTCGGCTTCTTCGTGCCCTCCGGTGGTGGCAAGTGGATCATTGAAGCGCCGTACGTGATGCAGGCGGCCAACGAACTCAAGGCCCATCTGGGCTGGGCGGTGCAGGTCTACAACGCCGCCGAGGCGCTGCCGAACCTGATCAACCCGTTCTGGATGCTGCCGCTGCTGGGTGTGCTTGGGTTGAAGGCGCGTGACATCGTCGGCTTCACCTTCATCCAGCTGCTGGTGCACATCCCGCTGGTGCTCGGCCTGCTGTGGCTGCTCGGCATGACGCTGACCTACGTGCCGCCGGTGATGCCGTGATCGTCATCTGCGCGTCATCCGCACTCGCAGGGTCAACGATGCCCTGTTCAGTGGCGCGTCGAGGGGTTTGCAAGGCAGTGGAATAAGGGAATTCGAACCGTTCATATGCAGGGCAACGCCTACTGCTGCGTGGGCCCTGAAACTGCGGAAGCCATCGGCGCGGATGCGTTGACGTGTTCGTATGCAAACCCCCACACGTCGTTAACCTGCCGCTGCAGAGGATGGCCCCGACCGCGACATTCCGTTTGCGGCAACCGGAGAATCGAGATGGCTCAGCAGAACCAGCAGAACCCGAATCAGCGCGGCGAACAGCAGGAACGCGGTCGCGACCAGCAGCAGCAACAGCAGCAGGAACAGCAGCAGCGCAACCAGAACCAGCAGCAGGGCGGCCAGCAGGACGAGGAAGAGTGAGCCCAGCTGGCTGTGGTGTGAACTGAAGCCCCGCTCCGGCGGGGCTTCGTTCGTCCGCGGCCTGCTCAGGCCGAGCGCAGGTGCCAGCCCAGTGCTGCGTCTTCCACAGCCGCCCCAGGCACCACGTCATGCAGCACGACGCGGAGGCCGCGCGCATTCGGCAGCACTTTCTGCTCGGGGAACCAGCGGCGCGTCGCATCGACCACGATCAGCAGGCCTTCGTCATCGCCGAGCGGTGCGAAGTGCGGCGTGGGCTGCGACAACGGCTCCAGCCCGAATGCTGCCTGGGCCTTTGCCTGCGCTTCGCCCACGTGTTCAGCGGGCAGGCCGACTTCGCTGATACAGGTCATTTCGCTGCCATGGAACTCGCCCTGACGCTCGCCGGCAGGCAGGCGCCGCCGCGCGATCAACTCCAGGATCAGACCGTCCGGGCCGGTGAAATAGATCGACTCCGAATCCCAGCGACCATCGAACGTAAAGTGGTCATGGCCCTTCAGATCGCGCTGCAGGGTGGCGCGTGCTTTCAGCCAGTCGGTGGCCGCCTCGAAGCGATTGGCCGGCACGTTGAAGGCCAAGTGCACACCGCCGACCGGGTTCGATCCTGCGGGTTGCAGCTGCAGGGTGCTCCAGCCGATACGCACGGCGGCATCATCTACCGTCAACTGAAGCTCATCGCGGAAGTACGCCACGGTGGCGGCGACATCGGAGACGGGAAGGTCGATCTGGTGGATGCGCATGGTGGTGTAAGTCTCCACATTGATACGTCGACATTCTGCCGCAGATGCGTGTGTCTCAGTGATGAACCCGATGCACCAAAAGCCGATCGCGGTCACCCATCACCGGGCATTGCTGCCGCATTTGCTACAACGATATATCGATGCCGGGACGCACCACCGGCGCACCACACACCACTATCAGAGGAGTCCTCCCGCGATGGGCATGCTGGTCGAGGGAACATGGCAGGAAGGCACCGCGGGTGCCGCTGACAAGGACGGTCATTTCAAGCGCGAGGAATCCACCTTCCGCGATTGGTTGAGCGCCGACGGCAGTGCTGGCCCGAATGGCGAGCCTGGTGTCAAAGCGGCGCCTGGGCGGTTCCGCCTGTATGTAAGTCTCGCCTGCCCGTGGGCACATCGCACGTTGATCGTGCGCGGGCTGAAGGGCTTGGAGGATCTGGTGCCGGTGTCGGTGGTCAACTGGCACATGGGCGAGCAGGGTTGGAACTTTGAGCCCGGCCCGCAGGTGACGCCGGAGCCCGAACGCGGTGCACGCTATCTGCATGAACTGTATGCCGCCGCCAAGCCGGGAATGACCGGCAAGGTGACCGTTCCGGTGCTCTGGGATCACGAGCGCGGGAGGATCGTCAGCAATGAATCGACGGACATCATCCGGATGTTCAACACTGCCTATGACGGGTTGGGTGCGAAAGCCGGTGATTTCTATCCGGCAGCGCTGCGTGCTGAGATCGACGCGATCAACGAACGCGTCTATGCCACCGTCAACAACGGTGTGTACCAGGCAGGCTTTGCCTCAACGCAGAAGGCCTATGAAGAGGCTGTTGGTCCGTTGTTCGACTCACTCAGCTGGTTGGACGCACGCCTTCAGCAACGCGAGTGGCTGGTGGGCGATGCCATGACCGAAGCCGATATCCGTCTGTTCACGACCTTGATCCGCTTCGACTCGGTGTACTACGTGCACTTCAAGTGCAACGTGCGGCGCATTGCGGACTTCGCCGGCCTGCATGCGTTCGTGGCGCGGATGATGGCGATTCCCGAGGTGGCGGATACGGTGAAATTCCAGCACATCAAGCACCACTATTACGAGAGCCATCGGCATCTCAATCCGTCGGGGATCGTGCCGGTGGGGCCGGAGCGGGCTTACTGACGTAGCGTTCCGGTTGGCACAGCGCCTTGCCTCACCCGCTACCACCCCGATCCAACTGCCGATACCCGATCGCCTCCGCCACATGCGCGGTCTTGATCTCCTCCGCATGCCCCAGCTCCGCCAACGTCCGCGCCATCAGGCTCCAGAGGTGGCCATCCGGCTCGCACGTCATGTGGCCGCGAAGCATCGTTGAGCTGGCTAGCCACTGCCTCGATGGATGGTAAGCGCATCAATTGGCGCTTTGTACCGAGTGGCGTAATCGCGTCCATCGACTACCCCGTCGGCGAGGCGGAAAGTGATCCAAAAGGTCGTCATCTCACCCCAGTTCCATATGGATGAATGCTGACTATCTTTCATTTGCCTCCGCCGGGAAAGCGCTTTGCCCGGGAATTGCATCTGCCTGGATCGATCAGGTCCTTCAGCTGTCACTCGTACTGCTCACGCACATCTTCGGGCTTTGCGCGCAACGCGTCCTCCATGCCGCGCTTGCCCCCTCGACCCAGCTCCCGATCTCGGCCGGGGTCAGGTCGAACTGCCAAATGGCCGCAGCCACCGTCGTCTTGCCCTGGATGATCTCAAGGACCAGCGCCGACTTGCGCCGGGCGGTCCAGCGCTTGATCTCTTCTTCCATCACTTCGCTCACCGGTGTCTTCTTCGAGAAAAGTAGCGCCTGAGCAGGAAATCAGTGGGTCATTACACCGCGACCTAGTGGCCGAATGACGTGATTCCGACCCGGATCCGCAGCAACTTGCGCGAGCGCATCAACTGTCAGCTCTGCTCTTGACGCGAGTCGCCTCTACCGCGTCGCACGCACGTGTTCTACGAACGGTGGACACTCTGGTCCAACCTTGGTCCCGACCGACGGCGAGCGGCCCCTCACCTGACGATTGGGTACAGGCATATGTCAGTGTTGTGAACGCCTGGTGAAGCGTGCTAGCCTCGCTGAATCATATGGATTTGTGATAGGAGAGAGCCGTGAAGGAATGGAGTCTGGAGGAGCTTGGCATCCGGTCCGAGATCGTTGAGCGGGATTTATCGCGCTCGTTTAATGCTGAGCCGGAAGCATCAATTGACGACGTCATGTCGGCCCTGTCTAACTGCGGCATCGGATACTACGTTGTGGGCGGGGCAGTGCGAAGCTGGCTCGAGGGACGCCCTGCGCGTGACCTAGATATCGCTGTCACGTCCTCAATCGAAGACGCGTTCGCAGCTTTGCAGAAATTCACCAGCTGCATCGACTTCACGCTCAATGAGAAGTTCGGACTGCTCTATCTCAATGGAGACATGGAGAGAGTAGACGTAGCGATCATGCGCAATTGTGGCGATATTGACGGAGAGCTCGATGAAGCCACATTCCGTGGAGGAAATTCGATCTCTGACGACGCACTGGCGCGTGACTTCACCATCAACACGTTCTACTACTGTCCGCTATCAAAGCGCGTAATGAATCCATATCCAGAGGGTGCTCGTGACCTCAGAAGTCGAGAGCTGAACCTGATCATGGATGATCGGAAGTTGAGCGTTGACTACATGGCATGCATAAGGTTCCTTCAGTTCATGGCAAGGGGATACACGGCCAGCCCTCGAATCTCAGAGATCCTCGCCAGCAAGCTAGATACAGACATTCTTAAGTTCGATCAGTTCGGCAAGTGGATGGAGAATTATGTGCCTCCTGAGCGTGAATACTATCGCGCGTTCAAGGGGATGATGTACTCGCACGCCAAGGATCCGAGAAGCCATCAGCGGCTGGATGGTTGGTTCGGCGACATGGAGCGCGACTAGCAGCCAGTAGTTAAGCGCAGCCTCAACTATGGAAAGTTAAAGAACTTTAGGGAGATAGCGAACAGTGTGCAGTATTGCTGGAACCATTGGCTTCAAGCTGGATGATGTGCACCGCCTCCAGGCTGTGATGAGCTCCCGCGGGCCAGACGACTTCTCATGTCATAGCCAAGAAGGATTGACCCTCCTTCACAGTCGGCTCGCTGTTATCGGCTCAGCGAATTCTGAGTCGCAGCAGCCTATTCGCGTAGGCAGAAAACTTCTCTTCTGCAACGGCTTCATTTCAAACTACCGAGAGCTACTCGCTGAGGGTGTAGGCTGCGAGGGATCAGATTGCAATGCGTTGCTCTCTGTGTTCGACCAAGCGGGCGTTGCCGGCCTGAGGAAGTTGCGAGGACAATTCGCTGCCGCGATCTTCGACACGGAAACTGGACTTGTCACGTTGATGAGGGATCCGAGCGGTATTACACCGCTCTACTACACCCTGACAGACGGCAAAGTATCCTTTGCATCCCAAGCTTCATGGCTGGGACTTCTTGCGAACGGCGCTCCCCGGGATCTGAATAAGCTGGAAATCGAGGCTCATCGGCAGTGGGAGTCGCTCGGCTACGTGAGTGGTCAGCAAACGTTGCTGGCTGGGGTTAGGGAAGTCGCTCCCGGCGCCGTCATGCAGTTCGACCTAACGGGTAAGCTGCTCAACGAGGCGTCGATCGGTCTTCCCGCGCGAGGCTTGAAGGAAGCATCAACACCGAGCGATAGCGTACGCAACTCCATTCAGCAGGCTACGGCTAGAAACCTCAACGCAGACATTGAACCTTATCTACTCTTCTCGGGCGGGCTGGACAGCACGCTGCTGCTCCACTGCATGGTGAACGAGGGCGTACGGCCGCGCTTGATTGCGCTTCAGTACTCGGGTGGAGAGAATGATGCGGAGTTGTCACACGCTCTCAGGGTCGCAAGGTACTACGGCTGCGAGCTTGAAATGACACAGTTCAAGCGTCTCGACAGCCGCGAGCTTCAAGATCTGTTCCTCAATCGCGTCGATTGGCCATTAGACGGAGGTAGCTTGCTCCCGAAGGTTGCACTGGCCGACTATCTGCGGGACAGAGACTGCACGGTTGTCATGGGTGGCTCAGGCGCTGACGAACTGTTTGGAGGCTACCAGCGTCACCAAGCACGGCTCGCAATGTCAACGGAAGGAGTCCTGGGGAGCCTCGATGCAGAGCTCAATTACTACCGTTCGTGGATAGGAAAATTCGGCGACAGCGAAGGTGCATTTGATCGCTTTTTGGAGGCTCGCAGCAATGACGCCTACGCAGATCCCGCATTTGTATACGACCTGCTTGAACTGAGTCAGTTCCACAACCCCAGGCTAGACTCTTGCTTCGCTAATGTGGGTTTGGAGTACAGGCCTGTGTTCCAGGACCAAGACATTGTTGCTCTGGCTGCATCGATGACGCTGTCGGAAAAGAGTGAGCTAGGCAATCCAAAAAAGATCCTGCGGGACGCCTTTAGGCGCGAGATGAAGCCAGAGTTCATTGATGTCCCAAAGTCGCCGCTGCGATTTGCCGAAATGGGTCCATTTCCAGCATGGCGCCAGTCAATCTTCAATGCCTGGTCGTCAGCACGAAGCATGGCGAGTGCATAGTATGAAGACCCTATACTTCTGCACCACATCCAAGAAAAAACTAATTCAGTTCAGAGAATTCTTTTCGAGTGGTGGCTATAGCGTTGAGCAACTTGAACTCGATATTCCGGAAATCCAGTGTTGTGATGTCTCCGCTGTGGCAGGAAAGAAATTGGAGATCGCGTCCCGCCTAACAGATCTGCGCCCCCTGGTGGTCGATGACGCGGGGCTCGAAGTCGCCGACCTCAACAGCTTCCCGGGTGCCCTCCTTAAGCCAATCCTTGAGCAGGGTGGGCTAGGGCTACTGGCAAAGCTCACTTCGAACGCCTCGGTTCATGGAAGGGTCAACGCAACTTTGGTGAGTGCTGTCGCACTCCATACTGGCCAAGGTCACTTCCTGAGCAAGGGGCTGCTCCCGGGCTTTTTAGACTTTAGAGACCAGGAGCGTCTAACGGATCGGGATACGACCCGCGTCTTCTACCCTGAGGGCAAGGATTTGCCCCTTCAACAGCTTACAATGGATGTGGGCGAATCCGCCTTCTCGCACCGCTTCTCTGCGATGTCTGACATCATGCGATACCTACAATCCCAAGCCGAATTGGCGCCAAGTTGAAATAATAGGACTAGTTATGCGTAGCCATTTTTGTGGTCTCATTGATGAAAGTCTCATCGGGCAAGACGTCACCCTGTGCGGATGGGTCGACGTGGCGCGCGATCTTGGCGGTCTGTGCTTCATCGATCTTCGAGACCATGAAGGAATCGTCCAGGTCGTCGCTGAGCCTGAAGATGGTGTCCAAGGCAATGCCGAGGTCATTGCAGTCGCTGGAGACGTGGGCTATGAGGATTGCTTGCGGATCACTGGGCAAGTCCGCCGTCGCGCTTCTCCCAACTCCAAGATCGCGACCGGCCAGGTTGAAGTTGTCGCAAGGAAGGTTGAGGTTGTGAACAAGGCCGATCCTCTTCCTTTCCATGCGCACGAGAACCCCGGGGAAGACACTCGCCTTCGCTATAGATACCTCGACCTGCGCAACCCGGAAATGCAGCGCAAGATGCGAGCCCGCACCAAGCTGGTAAATTCCCTGCGTACTTGGCTAAACGATCGCGGCTTCCAAGACATGGAAACACCGATCCTCACAAAAGCGACCCCGGAGGGCGCGCGTGACTTTCTGGTGCCTGCTCGCATGCACGAAGGCGAATTCTATGCGCTTCCGCAGAGTCCTCAGCTTTTCAAGCAGATCCTGATGGTCGCCGGCTTTGATAGATACTATCAAGTGGCGCGGTGCTTCCGGGATGAGGACCTTCGCGCAGATCGCCAACTCGAGTTCACGCAGCTGGATATGGAGTTCGCTTGGGTCGATGAAAGTCATGTGCAGGACACAACCGAGAGCATGATTCGTCACGTCTTTAGCGAGGTCGCCGGCGTCGAGCTGGGTGAGTTCCCCCGCATGACCTATGCCGAAGCAATCCGTCTCTACGGATCGGACAAGCCTGATCTCCGGAACCCACTGGTGCTAACCGACATCGCAGAGATCGTGGCTGGATGTGAGTTCAAGGTGTTTGCCGATTGGGCTGCTCACGAGGAGGGACGAGTGATCGCTCTCCGAGTACCAAGTGGCTCAACCATCAGCCGAAAGCAGATCGATGAGTACGCGAGTTACGTTTCCAAGTTCGGCAGCAAGGGGCTGGCTTGGATGAAGGTCGAGAGTGCTTCGGCTGGGCGAGAAGGAATTTCTTCACCGATTGCTAAGTTCCTTTCCGACGAGCAAATCGCCGCCATTCTTCAATCGACACTGGCCCAGGATGGCGACGCCATCTTCTTCGGCGCCGACACTTACAAGCGCGCATCCGATTTCATGGGTGCCTTGCGCCTACAGGTCGGCAAGAACATGGATCTGCTGGAGAGCGGTTGGCGTCCGCTGTGGGTCGTGGACTTCCCGATGTTTGACTGGGATGAAGATTCCTCTCGATTCGTCGCTCTGCATCACCCCTTTACTGCACCCGCCGTCGGTACCGTGGAAGAGTTGCGGAGTCATGCTCGTACTGCAGTCAGTCGCGCGTACGACATGGTGCTAAATGGTAATGAAATCGGCGGCGGCTCGATTCGTATGCATCGTAGGGACATGCAGAGCGCGGTCTTTGAGTTGCTCGGAATCGGCGCACAAGAGGCCGATGAGAAATTTGGCTTCCTTCTCAACGCGCTGAGGTTTGGAGCGCCGCCGCACGGCGGTATTGCATTTGGCATCGATCGCATCGCAGCACTCATGGCCGGCACCGAGTCCATCCGGGATGTCATCGCGTTTCCGAAAACCACCTCCGCTCAGTGCTTGATGACAGATGCGCCATCGCCCATCCCTGACTCTCAGCTTGCAGAGCTTCATGTGGGTGTGAGGAAAAAGTCTGGAAGTTGATAGGTATCAAGAACTGATCTACTCAGGGAAGCCACTTCAAATTCAAGGAAAGAATGAAGATTCTGCTATCGAACGATGACGGCATTGATGCGCCTGGCATTAATGCGTTGGCTGAAGAGCTCCGGGAAGCGGGGCATAAAGTGGTGGTTGCCGCGCCTGACCGAGACCGGTCCGGCGCGAGCAATTCGCTCTCACTTGACTCGCCCGTGCGAGTACACCAAATCGATGGAAATTCCTGGCGTGTATCAGGAACACCAACGGACTGCGTGCATATCGCATTGCGTGGGCTTCTGGATTTCGAGCCTGATATTGTCGTCTCAGGTATAAACAACAGCCAGAACCTGAGCGACGACGTGTTTTACTCGGGAACTGTTGCCGCAGCCATTGAAGGTAGGTCACTCGGGCTACCTGCATTAGCAATCTCGCTTGTCTCATCGGGTGCCGCCCGGCACTATAAAAGTGCCGCACGAGCAGCTGTCGAGATCCTATCGCGGCTCGACACCAATGCCCTTTCTCCGGATGTCATGCTTAACGTAAACGTCCCCGACGTGGCATGGTCAGAAGTCAAAGGGTACGAGATCACTCGACTTGGGGCCAGGAATCGGTCACAGGCAGGTGTGCCCCATGAGGACTGCAGGGGGAGACATTGGTGGTGGATCGGCCCAGCTGGACCAGAGTCTGACGCGGGTGAGGGTACAGACTTCAATGCTGTACGGAACGGCTATGTTTCCATTACGCCGATACACGTTGACGTCACTGCCCATTCCAGCATAGAAAAGTTATCTACGTGGGTTTCCAGCCTCACCGCCTAGCTTCTCTGGTCTTTTAGTCCAGACGCAGCACTCAAGGCTGAGAGCTCGGCTTCTTGCTCTAGCGCGGGTGCCATCAACCCGCGCCCTAATCGTCACCCTAAAGATGCGACCACGGCGCGGACCGAGGCCGCAGGTTGGTCATCTTCTAGCTTTATAGGACGCTCGGATTATTGTATCTAGTCTGGCAGGGGCCATGGAGGCAAACACAGAAAAATAGGTTCGTGTAAGTTAACGGTTTTCATCATTTCTACGTTTTACATGGAGTATTACAGCAATGATTGAACGGCACGAGAATATTGGTTACGCAGTTTACGGAAAAACTTTGGGTGAGACCTGGCTTCAGATGGTGGAGGCTGTCCTGAAGAACGGAAGGTTTGAGCTAGATGAGAATCGCGGCCGGTACGCGGTACGCAACCTCCGATTCGCGTCGAAGACGACCGACCTTAACGATCCAATTTTTGAAAAGTATGGCGATCAGTCAAAGATCGATGCCATGAAGAGGGTTGTTTTCGAATCCGACGAAATGGTGGATTTCGATATTACCCCTTCGTTCCGTAATGGCGCGAAAAGCTATAAGAAGCGACTTGAAGAAGGCAATATGGTTGATTTTGTCGTCAATCGCCTTGCCAAAATTCCCGAGTCGAAGAAAGCTGTTATGGTCTTTCCGACTTATGAGGACTATGACGCTGTTACCAACAGCCCTTGGAACGACTACCTTCCATGCATCGTTGCGCTACAGTTCCGCGTAGCTAAGCGCGAGGGGCAGAATTTCCTCGATCTTACTCTATTCATGCGCTCTTGGGACGGATTCCAAAAGGGGGCAGGTGACCTGATCGTCACATCTATGGTCGGCAGAATTGTCCGTAAGAAACTGGAAGAAAAGCTGAAGGTGAACATCCAGCCAGGTCGTCTGGACGGCCTTGTAACAGATGTTCATATCTACGAAAACACTTACGAGAACGCGCAGGAAGTCATCTTCAAGTATTTACATGAAGAGGCTCCGGAAGTGGCACTTGAAGAATGCATCCGCTAAGCGGTGCTGATAATAAGTGCATTTATAGGTATGAAGTGCGTTGCACGCTGGCGTGCTTCGTTCAACATTTGAAGGCCGTCGCAGCTCTTGCGACACGCCAACATTCACCTGGAGTGTGTTGCTAGAAGCAACACACTCCGAGTCAAGTTTGGCCCTAACGGGCGCGGAAGATAATGTCAATTGCAGCAATAATAAAGGCGAAATCGATCTCATATAGCCTGCTAGCCATGTCGATCGTGGGCTGCGGCGTGTGGCTATTCCTTGCTGCTTCTTCTGTTACGGTAACAGACGCCCGCGTCGTGGCAGACGTGGTTGCGGTGCGCAGTCAGGTGGATGGAACCATCACAAAGGTTCACGTACAAGACGGCCAGGTCTGCCCCGCAGGATCCCTGTTAGTTGAGATTGACGATAGGCTTTCGAGAAGCGCGGTTGCGGAGAGTGAAGCAAAGCTCGATAGACTTAAAAGCTCATGGCAGCAATTGGCAGTTGTCAGCCAGAGAACCGCGAGCGCGTCTAAGCTTACATCGACGGGAGCCATCTTAGAGCTGGAGGCTGCAGACTTGTCCGTCCAAGCAGCGAAAGTAAGGGAGTCACAGAGCCAGTCTATTTTTGATCGATCATCGCAACTTGCTTCGAAAGGCTTGCTTGCAAAAGCCTCAGTCGATCTAGACAGAGATGCATTGGATCTAGCACAGTTGGATGCAGGACTTGCCAAGACGGCTCGTACTAGAAGAATGAACGCCCTCAGAAGCAGTCGTTTGGGGGCCGACGATGCAGTTGCCGCATCATTGGCGGCGGATGCAGCCAAGCATGCAGTTGCCGAGGCTGAGGCCGCTCTGAGCGTAGCTCGCGTCGTGCAGTCGTACCATGAAGTTCGATCAGTCGGTCCTGGCGTAATCGGCAAACTATTGGTACGAGATGGTGAATCCGTAATAGAGGGACAGCGGTTGGTCCTGAAGTACGACTCCGCCACAATACGAATAGAGGCGCGAGTGAGCGAGCGCGACCTTCGAAATTTCAAGGTCGGGAAGAAGGTCACCGTTTCTCTCGACGCAGCTGGCGGCGAGAAAGTGCAAGGTGTCGTGACCACAATTGGTGCTTTGACGCAGACCGCAACTTCTGACTGGCCTCAACAGCCAGAGCAAGGTAACTTCATCAGAGTTGCGCAGAAGGTGCCTGTTCAAATTGCTCTGATCGAATCACGCTCTGGACTTATCCCTGGTACGCTGGCGAAGGTTTCATCGGAGCGAGAATGACGCGCTTCTCACTTACTGAGGAAGGGCAGGCAAAGTGGTCAATTGTGCTTGCGGTAACGTTTGCGTCGTTCGTTGGCGCGCTCAGTAGCACGCTTATTGATGTTGTGATTCCGGAAATGATGGGCGAGCTCGGGATGCCGCTTGAACGAGCACACTGGCTCGCTACCGGCTTCCTGCTTGCCAACACTGTCTCACTGCTGCTCACGGCAACCGCAATACGGGTGGTCGGCTTGCAATGTACGTACCTAATAGGTATCGGTGTATTTGGAGCGGGCGCGATACTCGGGTGTGTCGTTTCCAACGATTTTCTGCTCATCTTCGCGCGTGTCATCCAGGGCGCGGGGTCAGGTCTCCTAGGGCCCGTTGCATTTATTGCGATCTCACAAATCTATCCGCCCCATAGGCGAGGATTTGCAATGGGAATAGTGGGGGCCGGCGTCCTGATGGGGCCGACGCTTGGCCCGCTATTCGGTGCCGTCCTTGTGGATACCATCGGATGGCGATGGACGTATGCTGCTCAAGTTCCGCTTGCTGTAGCGTGTCTCTACCTTGGAAAGTCTCTGAGGATGTTCAGGGCCGAGGGAGATGCGCGCGTTTCATTCGACACTCATGGATTTCTTAGCTTGTGCATTTGGGTTTCGGCGCTGCTCCTCATGCTAAGTCTCTCTTCAGTATATTCGCTGAGCGATCCGCTGATGCCTGCGTTATGCGGTGTTCTAGTCATTAGCTTCGCATATTTTATTCGCCGGGAGATGAGAGAAGACGACCCCCTGGTTGCTGTTGGCTTGTTGCTCGTGCCGCGGTTTGCTCTTGCGAATTTGATGGCCTTCGCAATTGGCTTCGCGCTTTACGGCTCTCTACTCTTAATTCCCCTTTACCTCCAGTCCGTCCTCGGGCTTTCTGCCACCACGTCTGGGCTGGTGCTTCTGCCCGCCGGTTTGATCATGGTCGCACTCTCGCCGCTTGGAGGGCATCTCAGTGACGTCATCTCCCCAAGAGTAGTAATCTCTGTGGGCATGTGCGGTTTTGCTATATCAGTCGGCATGATGGCGTCGCTTGGTCCACATACCAGCTTTACAGAACTCGTCATCGCTGTGTGCTGTGGGCGCGCAGCTCTAGCGTGCCTTCTTCCCAGCTTGTACTCAGCGGCCTTTCGTTGTCTGCCGACCACTGCTATACCGCAGGCAGCAGGTATCACAAACTTCAGTCGACAGCTTGGAGGGACTCTGGGCGTGGCAGGTGCCAGTGTCTTCCTCAGCGACCGGATCGCCACTCACTGGCAGGCTTTCATAGGCGATCTGGACATAGCCAATCTAGCTCGATCTGTTGTGGCCGATACTTGGACGACGGAGCAGGTTGCTTTATCCCAAGGCCGCCTGTGGGCATCTACTTACGGCTACAGGGAAGTCCTGTTGTACGTAGCAGTCGGCGTCGCGATCGCTGGAATAGCTGGCCTGTTCATGGGAGGTTCCCGCACAGCGACGTTAAAGGCCACGCGTGAAGAAAGGGTTATCGAATCGGATCAATCCGGCTCATAGATTGCCGAGGGTTTTAGGGCGTATCACCCTCCAAGGTCTGGACCCATGATGGAGTTCGGGCTGGTAATCGCCTCTTCTGCTCCAGATAGACGCCCCTAGCTCCTTGTTCACCGATGTCAGCTTGCAGCAAAGGGCGGACATAAGTCCCGCACTTGATGAACAAGCTGCGGCGGAGGTGTCTGGGCCTAGCGGCAAAGGTGCGCGCCTGACCAAGACTCAAGCTCAGCGCCCGTTTAGATGACGCAGCGCTCCTAAGAAGGAGCTCAGGCGCCGCGGCCTTCCTGTAGCGCGTTTAAATGTAATGTTGCGCCTTTAATTGTAATTGACACCATGACGACTACTTTGCAGCTATACGACTGACCTATCAGAAGGGGCTTTTCGTATCATCGATGAAGCTTCTCCTGAGCTGCATCGATAGCCTGTCATACGTGGAGTACGGTGATCTCCGTGAGCCACCCTCGTTTGTACGCTGGCTCAAAACGTATGCCGACCTCCAGCCGCTCGGCATCACTCCTGAAGAGTTGTGGGAGCTGCGCAACGGGTTGCTGCACATGACCAATTTGAACTCGACCAGTGCCCGGAAGAACAGCGTTCGGCGCATTTCCTTCCGTGTCGGCCAGTCCGGGACTGTACTGCCTGACACGGGCAGCATCTACTTCTTCGAGTTTCGCGCCCTCATCGATGTCCTTGCCCAGGCGATAGGGCAATGGGCGAACAGCTACAACGTGGACCGCGAGAAGATGGTCAAGTTCGTGGAGCGCTACGACGAAACCGTCTCCGACGGACGCCTCGCCATCGTCAAGATCGTTCAGTAGAGCCAGGCTCAACCTTGATCGTGTGATGAAGATCTAATGGCTGATCCGCCTCGCGAGGGGCCTGGGCAACGCCTACTGACAGGGGAGCTGGGCATGATCGTGTACTTGGGATGGGGTTCTCTGGTGTGGCAACCTCGCGATCTACCGGTGGTGGGGGGCTGGAGGGAGGATGGGCCGCCCGTGCAGGTGGAGTACCTGCGGCAGTCGGCCAACGGACGCCTTACCTTGGTTTTAAACCCGAACACATCCGCGCTCCGATCGTTCTGGACGATCTACGACGGCGGGGGCGACATCCCGTACGCCAAAGAGAGCCTGCGTGTTCGTTAGGATATTCCGCCTCGCAACCTCGATCGCCATATTGGCGTTTGGCTTTCCGGATCATCCGATCCGGCCGGCGTACCTGGGTTGCAACAATGGGCTGCGGCCCGTGAGATCGACGCAGTTCTCTGGACGGCTTTGCCGCCCAAGTTCAATGGCAGGGAGAACCTGGTTGCCAGTGCGGACGAAGTGCTGACCTACCTCAGTGGTCTCAACGGAGAGGTGCGGGAGCGCGCAGAGCAGTACATCCGCCGCACGCCCGTGCAGATCGCTACCCCCTACAGGCAGTACATCGAGCAAGAACTCGGGTGGACCCCGCTCTAGGTGCCAGTGTCCGAAGGGGCGTTTTGCCGGCGATGGGAAATGAGCAGTTACGCCGTCAGGATCAATCGCACGAAATTGGCCCGCATCGCCCGTTCAATTTCGCCGGCGAGACCGAGATGTCGAAGTGACCTGACCGATAGGTCGTCCAGTAGAGCGGCAACCAACGCGCACAGCGATACGCTCTCCGTCATGCTGCGGAGTTGGTCCCTGCGAATTCAGGGCAAGCACTGAGCTCTCTCTGCATCACCGGCCTGAATGCACTATGGAGTAAGGGCCAACGGAGATCGGGGTCCGCCCGCTGGCGCTACGTTTGCTCGGTAGTTGGCCTGAGAAAGGCGCGGCAAGGCTTGGCTCCGGGAGCCTCGGTCAAAGTCAGTCGCATATTTCATGGCCCAGTCGCGTTAATCATGACTCGTGACACCCACCGCCAATCAGCGCGACCGCGCTGGCGGTGTGGTGTGGCGCTCGGTAGGGCCGCTCTCTCCAGCGCCCCGCATCAATGCCTTGGCCACTGCACGACGCAATAGTGGCCGCTTCCAGTGCCTCAAGCTCGCTGGCCGCTGGCAGGATGCTGGGCAGTCGAGAGGCCAGCAGGGTCTTGCCGCAACCGGGGGTGCCAAGCAACAACAGGTGATGCCCGCCGGCCGCCGCGACCTCCAGCGCTCGCCGCGCCTGCAGTTGGCCGCGCACGTTGCGCAGGTCGGGAATGCTCACCGGCTGTGGGTCAGCCGCCACGGCCGGAGGCAGCGTGCCGCTCTCAAGGGCGCTGCAGACCTCCAGCAGGGTGCGGGCGATGCGTACGTCGGCATGCTGGGCCAGCGCGGCTTCTTCGCTGTTCGCGGCGGCGACGATGAGGCTGCGGCCATCCCGGGCGGCAGCGATCGCCGCAGGCAGAACGCCGTCGACACCGCGCAGTTCCCCGGTCAGGGACAATTCGCCGAGAAACTCGTACTTGTCCAGGGACTGCGCATCGATCTGACCGCTGGCAGCGAGGATGCCCAGCGCGATGGCCGGATCAAATCGCCCGCCCTCCTTGGGCAGATCGGCCGGGGCCAGGTTGATGGTGATTGATGCGCCGCTGCGGAATCTCGAACCGCGCGCAGATCCGCATCCGTGCATTGGCGGTGTGTAGTTTGTTTACGTGTCCTTCCGGATACCTAAGGCTTAACTCCCCCCACCCCGATCCAACTGCCGATACCCGATCGCCTCCGCCACATGCGCGGTCTTGATCTCCTCCTGATGCCCCAGATCCGCCAATGTCCGCGCCACCCGCAGGATGCGATGCATCGAGCGCGCCGACAGTTGCAGCCGTTCCACGGCATCCTCCAGCAGCTGCTGATCCTCGCGTGACAACCGGCAATGCGCGCTCAGCTCAACTGGCAGCAGCTGTGCATTGGCCTTGCCACTGCGCAGCAGCTGCACCTCCCGCGCGGCGACCACGCGGGCGCGAACACTCGCGCTGTCCTCGCCAAGCGGCGCGTCATCACGCAGCTCGCGCGGATCCAACCGAGGCACCTCGACATGAAGGTCGATGCGGTCCATCAATGGCCCGGAGACCCGCCCGCGGTACCGTCGGATCACCTCCTCAGTGCACAGGCAGCGGCCGCTGCGATCCCCGGCCCATCCACAGGGGCAGGGGTTCATCGCCGCAACGAGCTGGAAGCGCGCCGGAAAACGCTCGGTCCGCGCAGCACGGCTGACGACCGCAACACCGGATTCAATCGGCTCGCGCATGACCTCCAGCGCGTGCCGACTCCATTCGGGCAGTTCATCCAGGAACAAGACGCCGTTATGCGCCAGGGAGATTTCGCCTGGGCGTGGATGCGAACCGCCCCCGATCAGCGCCACCGCGCTGGCCGTATGGTGCGGCGCCCTGTACGGCCGGTGCCGCCAGCGCCCCGCATCAATGCCTTGGCCGCTGCACGACGCGATGGTGGCCGCTTCCAGTGCCTCAAGCTCGCTGGCCGCTGGCAGGATGCTGGGCAATCGAGAGGCCAGTAGGGTCTTGCCGCAACCGGGGGTGCCAAGCAGCAACAGGTGATGCCCGCCGGCCGCCGCGACCTCCAGCGCTCGCCGCGCCTGCAGCTGGCCACGCACATCGCGCAGGTCGGGAATGCTCACCGGCAGTGGCTCAGCCGCCACGGCGGGCGGCAGCGTACCGCTCTCAAGGGCGCTGCAGACTTCCAGCAGGGTACGGGCCACGCGTACGTCGGCGTGCTGGGCCAGCGCGGCTTCCTCGCTGTTGGCGGCGGCCACGATCAGGCTGCGGCCGTCCCGGGCTGCCGCAATCGCAGCAGGCAGGACCCCGTCGACCCCGCGCAGTTCACCGGTCAGGGCCAATTCGCCCAGAAACTCGTACTTGTCCAAGGACTGCGCATCGATCTGACCGCTGGCGGCGAGGATGCCCAGCGCGATGGCCAGATCAAATCGCCCGCCCTCCTTGGGCAGATCGGCCGGGGCCAGGTTGATGGTGATGCGCCGCTGCGGAAACTCGAACCGCGCGCAGATCAGCGCGGCACGCACGCGGTCACGCGATTCCCGTACGGCGGCGGCCGGCAGCCCCACGATCTGGGTATGCGGCAACCCACCGGACAGGAATACCTCGATCCGCACGGCGGGCGCTTTGACGCCGGCCCGGGCACGGCTGTGCACCAGCGCAAGGCTCATGCGGTTGTTTCCGGGGTCTGCGGCATGCCGAGCACAATGGCAGCACATGAGAACCCAGCCCATAGGCGCTTGCCGCGCCATGGGGTAGGCAAGCACCTCCCCGTATACGGCACTGCCGCTAGACTGGATGCCCCCACGTACTACGCCGTCGAACACCATGGATATGCACCACCGCTCCGGCCCGATCGAACTGGTCGCCATCGATATGGACGGGACCCTGCTCGATCCCGCGCACACGCTCACGCCCCGGGTGATGCAGGCCATCGCCCGCGCCCGCGCGCAGGGCGTTCAGGTAGTGCTGGCCAGCGGCCGTCCGGTGTCGGGGATGGCGGCGTTCCTGCAGCAGTTGGGGATCGAGGGCGAGCAGGACTACTGCATCGCCTGCAATGGCGCGGTGGTGCAGAACATCGGCAGCGGCCAGCACGTCATCGAATTTCCACTGAGCTTCGAGGATTTCGTTTTCTGCGAGCGTATCTCACGCGAGCTGGGCATCCACTTCCAGGCGCTCGATGGCCGGCGCATGTACACGCCCAACCAGGACATCAGCCACTACACCGTGGCCGATTCGCACCTGTCGAATGTGCCACTGTCGTATCGCCGGGTGGCGGACATGGACCCGGCCATGCAGTTCATCAAGCTGATGATGATCGATGAGCCGGCCGTGCTGGATGCCGCCATCCAGCGCCTGCCGTCGGAACTGACCGATCGCTTCGCGGTGCTCAAGAGCGCGCCGTTCTTCCTGGAAGTATTCGATCACCGCGCCGGCAAGGGCCCGAGCCTGGAGAAGCTGGCCGCGCACCTCGGCGTGGACCGCGCCAACGTGATGGCGGTGGGCGATCAGGAGAACGACCTGACCATGCTGCAGTTCGCCGGCACCAGTGTCGCCATGGGCAACGCGATTCCGGCGGTCAAGCAGACAGCGCGCTTCGAAACGGCGAGCAACGCCGAAGATGGCGTGGCGTTGGCGATCGAGCGGTTCGTGCTGCAGGACGTGTAAGCGACGGTCAGCCCGACCGGTTTACTCGCGGGGCGCAGCGGCCCCACGCGCTTCCAGCTCGGCCACCGCCTTCTCCAGCGCCTCCAGCTTCTCGCGGGTGCGCAGCAGCACGGCACGCTGCACGTCGAACTCCTCGCGGGTCACCAGGTCCAGCTTGCCCAGCCCGGCCTGCAGCGCGGTCTTGAAGGTGGCCTGCAGTTCTTCGCGCGACTGGCGCAGGCCCGGTGGGACCATGTCGCTCAGGCGGCGGGCGAGGTCATCGAGGTGGTTGAGGTCGATCATGCTGCGGCTCCGCGGGGTATACGCTAAGGATAAGCCGCCCCGCTGCCGGCGGCACGGACCGCGCGCATCGCGTTCACCGGCGGACAGGCGTTATCCTCGCAGCCTGAAAGAAAGGAGTGCAGACGGATGAAGATGGTCATGGCGGTGGTCAAGCCGTTCAAGCTCGACGACGTGCGCGAAGCGCTGGCCGAGCGCGGCGTCACCGGGATCACGGTCACCGAGGTCAAGGGCTTCGGGCGGCAGAAAGGCCACACCGAGCTGTACCGCGGGGCGGAGTACGTGGTCGATTTCCTGCCCAAGGTGAAGATCGAGGTGGCCGTCGTCGACAATCAGGTCGAAGAGGTGGTGGAAGCCATCGTCAAAGCCGCCGGCACCGGCAAGATCGGTGACGGCAAGGTCTTCGTGTACGACCTGGGCAGCGTGGTGCGCATCCGCACCGGTGAGCTGGACGCCGACGCGCTGTAACGCGCGCCGGCTTTCCCGAGGGCGCCCGCGATCAGGCGTGGCCCTTGAACCAGCGGTAGAAGCGCTTCCAGGCCACGCGTACGCCGGCCACCCAGCGCGGGTCGGCCACCTGGGCCGCCTCGGAGGCGCTGGGGCGCTCACCGGTCAGGCGCTGACGCATCTTCAACAGGTTCTTCATGTCGCTGCGGCGCAGCTGGCGTGAGACCGGGTGTACCGGCAGCCAGCGCGGGCTGCGCCAGGCCGACGTGAAATCCACCAAGACCGGCACCCCGCCGCTGACCATCACGTTGGTGCCGTGCAGGTCGTTGTGGGTGATGCCGGCGGCGTGCAGGCGGGTCAGGGCGTACTGCAGTTGCTCGAAGACCTCGATGCCGACCGACTGGGCCGCGCTCAGGGTCTGGCCGGGAATGAACTCCATGCCCAGCGCGAGGCCGCCGATGGTGCCAAGCAGGGCAGGGGCATGCTTCCAGCCGCTCAGGCGCTGGAGGATGCGCGCTTCGCGGCGGACCAGCAGGCGGGCGATCGGCGACAGCGGGGTGCCGCGATACCGGGTGTAATCCTTGACCACCGCGGGCTGGCCGTTGAGGCAGGTCCGGTAGACGTCGGGTTCCAGGAGGCGTTCACCGCGCTTGAGCAGCTCGGCGGGGGCGGTGTCATCGACACACGGGGCAACAATTGTGTTCATAGGGGTCTGTGCGACCCGGCGGTCGGCGCAATGCGTCAGGCGTACCGGTGCTGCTTACGGTGGGGAACTAAAGATTTCGTTAATTTTAGTACTCGCCAGTACACGAATCCAGACGATGTCGGAAAAATGTCGTGGCCCGGCGTGGAACAGTTCGTCACGCTGAAGCGGACAATCTTGTATCGTTTGGGATAATTTCGTTTTCAATCAGCGGGTTGGTGGCCACGTCTGGAGAGTGCAGGGCAGGCATGACTGCCGTGCGCCCCGTGTAGGGGGCCATTCGGTGAACCCTCAGGGGCTCCGCACGCTCGTCTGTTCCCAGCACAGGCGAGCGCCGCAGCTTCTGCTGGGGTGGCCCGGTCCGCCACGCCGCGCTGAACGTCGCTCACCTCGTGCTTGACCGCGACGCGGGCGCTGCCGACCATATGTTGTTGCTCGCGACATCGGCGGCCGCCCCTCCCCGGCACGTCCCCGCCCTCTGCCGCCCTTTCGATGCCGGTCGCTTCCGCGCATCGCCCCCACCATTTCGGGTCCGGCCATGCCGGAGGAAGACTGATGATCAAGATTGTGCTGGCAGGGCTGTTCATTGCCTGCGTGCTGTACATCCACTACCGCGGCAAAGTCCGTGCGCGCTGGTCGCGCCAGCTGCTGGACCACTCCAGCTTCATGGCCCCGATCAACGTGATCATGTACGCGTTCTCGAAGGTGCCGACCACGCCGTTCCTGGATCCAGGCAAGGAATTCCCGCAGCTCGAGCCGCTGCGCCAGAACTGGCAGATGATCCGCGACGAAGCGCTGGCCCTGCGCGATGCCGACAAGATCGCCGCCTCCAGCACGTTCAACGATGCGGGCTTCAACTCGTTCTTCCGCCGCGGCTGGAAGCGCTTCTACCTGAAGTGGTACGGCCCCTCGCACCCCTCGGCCAAGGCGCTGTGCCCGAAGACCACCGCGCTGCTGGAGTCGCTGCCGGACGTGCGTGCGGCGATGTTCGCCCAGCTGCCCTCCGGCAGCGAACTGCGCCCGCACCGCGATCCCTTCGCCGGCTCGTTGCGCCTGCACCTGGGCCTGGCCACGCCGAATGATGACGCCTGCTACATCGAAGTGGATGGCATCAAGAAGAGCTGGCGCGATGGCGAGTGGATGATGTTCGACGAGACCTACATCCACCACGCGCACAACGAGACGCCGGACGACCGCGTGATCCTGTTCTGCGATATCGCCCGTCCGCTGCGCTTCGGTCTGCCGGGCCTGTTCAACCGTGCGGTGGCCTCCACGCTGCTGGCCGGTGGTGCTTCGCCGAACCTGCCGGGTGACCCGACCGGTGGCGTCAACAAGGCCTTCGGCAGCGTCTACAAGGTGCGCCTGAAGGCCAAGGCCCTGCGCGAGCGCAGCGTGGTCGCCTATCAGGTGATCAAGTGGGGCCTGGTGGTGGCGGTGATCGCCGGGATCTGGGCGATCTGAGTAACAAAAAACCCGCGCTGCTGCCAGCGCGGGTTTTTTGTTGCCGCATCACATACCGTTAGGTGCCGACCGTTGGTCGGCACGCCTTCGATCAGCCCTTCAGGGCTGAAGCCACGAACGGCGGGGTCACCAGCACACCGGTGTGCAGCGCGGCGGTGTAGTACAGCGTATCGAACGACTTGCCAGCCGAATCGGCTTGGCGGAAATCGAAGCTGCTCTCGCCCTTGCGTGCCAGGGTCACGCTCCACCAGCCGGTCGGGTAGCACGGCTGCGGGAACGGCAGGGTCTTGAACGAGCCGAAGCCGGCCTTGCCCATCTCGGTGGGCGCCGCGTTGATAAACACAAACTGCATCAGCGGCGACTCGGACTGCTGCACCAGGATGCCGTCGTCCTTCAGGGCCTTGAAGCAGCTCTCGTAGAAGGCCTTGTTGAACAGGCCTTCGCCCGGGCCGACCGGATCGGTCGAATCGACGATCACCACGTCCACGCTGCCGGCCGGGCAGTTGGCCATGTAGGCCACGCCGTCGTCGAACATCAGCTCGGCGCGCGGGTCGTCGTTGGAATCGCACAGTTCCGGGAAGTGCTTGCGGGCCATCACGGTGACCTGCTCATCGATGTCGCACTGGGTCACGCTCTCCACGCCCGGGTGCTTGAGCACCTCGCGCAGGGTGCCGCAGTCGCCGCCACCGATGATCACCACGCGCTTGGGCGCGGCATGGGTGAACAGCACCGGGTGGCTGATCATCTCGTGATAGAAGAAGTTGTCCTTGCTGGTCAGCATGATGGCGCCATCGATGGTCATCAGGTTGCCCCAATCGGTGGTCGCGAAGATCTCGATCTTCTGGAACGGCGACTGCACTTCATCCAGCTTGCCGGTCAGGCGGTAGCCGATGGCCGAGCCGGTGCGCTCGAAGTGTTCGATGTACCAGTTGTTGTTGTCAGTCATGGAGCAGCAGTCCTGTTCGGAAGGGTGTTGGAGCCGGGCTGGCGGCGGTGCCGCGTGGCGCAAGCCACGTCCGGACGGGTTGGCCCGTTCAGGTTTCAAGCCTGAGCACGGGCGCGGGCGCGCATGATAACGGAGCTGTCGCCACATAGGCGTTATCATGCACCCCCTTTTTTACCAACCAGGCCCACTGAAATGACCGATTGGTCCCTCGACCAAGCCCGCAAGACCTACTCGATTCCGCATTGGGCGGATGGCTACTTCGACGTGGATCAGGCAGGACACATGGTGGTGAGACCGACTGGCCAGGACGGCCC
>Ga0157371_10000367_pt1 | contig 56890 bp, 43 predicted proteins | sample C45metaG_FD_113462 | JGI IMG/M metagenome (GOLD analysis project Ga0157371, IMG submission 113462) | Corn rhizosphere microbial communities from Kellogg Biological Station, Michigan, USA - C4-5 metaG | ecosystem: Host-associated > Plants > Roots > Rhizosphere > Soil | place: USA: Michigan... | reverse complement strand
TTTTCACAGCAGTAATATTGGTCAACACTAATTTAAGTGAATATTACATTGCTGCAAAACATTATTTATCAAGGTTTTGCAGCATCTTTTTTTTTAACCTGCGGACATTAGGAGCTATCGGATCTCGCGCATGCGGGAATCTTAATGCAAGCGTTTTAAGATTCCCAATCAAGTTGGGAATGACGATTTCTCGAAGGATATTACCTAATTAATTTTATCTGTCAATCATATTGATTTTTATATAATAAATTATTCCTCAGAATGACAGCAGGCAATAAAAAAAGGCCTGTGAGGACACAGACCTTGGAGATGTTATAAACCTGTAAGGTTTAGCTTAACTAAGCCAAATTCCTACCGGCATTTACGATACCAAATACTGTTCTTACCGCAAGTTTTTCTAAAGCATGCTGATCTTTCTCGTTCTGATCGTGCTGCAGTTTCTCTAAAGCAAAATGCTGGATCAACACCAATGGCAAAATAATCTTTTCGCGTGTGGCGATCGATTTTTTATCCACAGGATAATTAGCCATTAAAGTTGGCTGTCCTGAGAGTTTTAAGAGCATCTCTTTGGTTAATTTAAACTCTTCATGTAATTGAGTCCAAAAGGCACCAAACTCTTTGTCGTTGGCTAAATGGGCCGTAATTACAAAGTCTGATTTACTCATGCTCATCATACAGTTATCTACAATGGTTTTAAGGTAGTCAGAATCCTGATAAACTTTAACTACTTTATCCCAGTTACCAGCTTTTTCCTGACTTCTCAAAGCTGTTCCCATTCCATAAAAACCCGGAACGTTTTGTTTCAGCATACTCCAGGCCGTTACAAAACTAATGGCCCTTAAATCTTCGAGTTTCATTTCGCCACCTCCGTTTCTTTTTACCGGACGACTGCTGATATTGGCCTGGGATAAAAGTTTTAAAGGAGATAATTTCTCTAAATAACTTACAAATAATGGGTGCTCACGCAAATCCACAAAAGCTTTATAACTTTCTTCAGCCATTTCATCAAGCAGGGCTTTATTCTCAGGATCTAAAAGAATGTTGTGTTTTTCCTTTAGTCCGGAGGTTAATCCCGCGTTGATCAATTGCTCAATATTAAATTCAGCACTTTCTACCGAACCGTATTGCGAACTGATGGTTTGGCCCTGAACGGTTAATTGCATGTTTTTGTTGGCAATTTCTTTACCCATTGAGGCATAAAAACGGTGTGTCTTACCACCACCACGTGCAGGAGGTCCGCCACGGCCATCGAAAAATGCCAGTTGAATGTTATGTTTGGCAGAAATAGCAGACAATGAGGTCTTTCCGTTAAAAATAGACCAATTGGCCATTAAATATCCGCCATCTTTGGTACTGTCAGAATAACCCAGCATAATATCCTGTTTATTGCCGCGGCTGGCCAAATGTGCTTTATAAAAAGGATTACTATACAAAGTATCCATAATGGCAGCAGCGCCTTTTAAATCGTTTACCGTTTCAAAAAGCGGTACAAAATCAATCGTCAATGATTCTTTGCTCCAGCCGTTCCAAAGGAAAAGTTCAATCAACTGTAAAATATCACTGGCTTGCTGGCAATTGCTGATAATAAAACGGTGACAGGCTTTTTCGCCATTGCGTTTTTGAATACCCTTTATTTCTTTAATAACCTCAATGGTATCTTCAATTAAGGCATCCGGCTCGCTTGCATAAACAATGGTTGCCTCTTTAAACGAAATCAGGTTTAGTTTTTCAGCTTCTGATAATTTATCGTAATCGGCAGGATATAGTGAAGAAATCGGTTTATTTTCACGGCAATACGCATGCACACTTCTCAACACGCGGCTATCCTGACGAATATCCAACGAAGCAAAATAGTTACCGTATAAATCTATCTTACGGATCAGGTCGTTAACCAGGTCAACAAATAAACCTTCGTGTTCTGCTAATAAGGTTTCTTTAATTTTATTCAGGTTATCCCTTAATTCATCAGAAATATCATGAAGCTCGCAGGTTTGATCGAAGGCATTTTTATACAGCACATCATGCAGTTTTGCAATATTTTCTTCAACTCCCCTGAAGGTAATGCGACGTTTAATTACCCTGAAATCACGGTAGTAACAGCGGAAAAGGATCTGCCGCAACATTTTAGAAACCTCCAAGGTGGTATCGGCATGGATATTCGGATTTCCATCCCTGTCACCCCCCGGCCAGAAACCGAGTTCTAAAATTTTCTTGGTTTCAAGGTTGTACTCGTCCAGATTTTGGTCTATTTCTTCCTGAATATTTGCGGCAGCAAAATAAAAAGTGTTTTCGAGGAACCAGGCCAGGTTTAAAGCCTCATCAACAGGTGTTGGCGATTTTTTATTAAAAAACGGCGTTTTCCCCAATTGCTGTAAAAGCGAGTTCATTGAGGTGATGTCGTTATCCCTAATCGCTTTGGTTAAATCGGTAATAATGGCCAAAACACTCCCCGGATAAAACTGGGTTGGGTGTGCGGTTAAAACCAAACGGAGCGAAAGCTCATCAATCAGTTTTTCAATTTTGGCCAGTACAGGTTTATTATCTGCATTCTTCTTTAAAATAAAGGCCAATGTACTTTGCTCATCAGTGGTATTTAACTTAGTAAAAGAAGCATCTTCAACCGCATCAAAAAGTACTACCTGACGCTCGATATATTGGATAAACCTGAAAAGAAGGTCAACAATATCTTTGCGCTCGGTATAACTGGTATATTTGGCAAAAAATTCTTCAATAATCTGCGCAGGTTTTTCTCCGTTTGCAATGCCTTCTTCACAGCTTTTAAAGAAAAGGGGAAGCAGTGTTCCGGTATCCTTAATTTTGTAAAAAGGCAAGGTGAGAAATAAACTGTTAAACAGTTCGAATTTTGAGATGACCTCATTGTTAAAAATAGATTCACGTTGCGTTGTTAAACGAAGTTTGGGCATAGCTTAGGCAATAGTTTTGTATACCGTAATACTACAAAAAATGCATAAGGTATTAAAATTCTAAGGCTTACAATTTGGAAAATTGTAGAATAAATTTTAATTTTAAAATCTTATTTGGCTACTATGTGGTTAAGTAAGAACATTTGCAATGTTTAAGGGCATTGCATTGATTGTTAATTTTTTGGGTTAAAACAGCCGATGTAATAAAATACACCGGCTGTTTTTGGTTTTTGCCATTATTTATGGCAATTCTTTGCAAATTTTAGTGCACATCGGCAGGAATATTTGCATTTTTCTTAAACTTTTGAAGATACAGTAATGGGATGGAGAATAACATGATTAACCCAGCTACCCAATAGGCATCGTCGTAAGTAAGTAACATCGTTTGCCTTGTTACGATTCCTTCCATCGCCTTTGCTGCCATAATTTTCGCGTCGAACAAGGTCTGACCCTTAGCCATGAAACCCTTGATCAAACCATTGAATCGATCAACAAATGGTTGGTTATAATCGTTAAGGTTGGTTAACAGGTTACTTCTGTGGAAACCTGAACGGATGTGGATCAGCGTAGTTAAAGCCGCGATACCAAATGATCCGCCCAACTGGCGCATCATGTTGTTTAAACCCGAACCCTGGCCGATTTCCGGTCCTTTTAAATCCTGGATAGCCAGCGTGGTTAACGGCACGAACAATAAAGCCATACCCACACCCCTGATTACCAATGGTAAAAAGAAATCGCCGGTACCTGATTGAAGTGTTGATTTGCTCAACATCCAACAGAAAATAAAGAATGCCAGCATACCAAAAGTAGCCATAAACTGTGCAGGGATACCTTTTTTAAGCATAATACCGATAAAAGGCATCATTACAATGGTACATAAACCACCAGGGAATAACAATTCTCCCGTTTGCAGGGCCGAAAAGCCCAGTAAATTCTGACAGAATACCGGAAAGATAAATACAGAGCCATACAAACCAAACCCTAAAATAAAGGAGGTAAACATACCCACGGAAAAACTTCTGTGCCGCATAATCTTAAAGTTCACAATTGGATGGTCAGTACTCATTTCCCTCCAGATGAAAAGCAGTAAACCAAATACCGATGCCGCGGCCAAAGCTGTAATATAAGGTGTAGCGAACCAATCTTCGCTTTCTCCTTTTTCCAATAATGTTTGCAAACTACCTACTGCAATAGCCAATAATGCGATACCCCACCAATCGACAGGTTGACCCTGCCCTTCTTTCGGGGTGGCCCGCACAAAGGAATATGTACAGTAGGCCGCGAGTATTCCAACCGGAATATTCACATAAAAAATCCACGGCCATGAACTAATATCCAGGATATATCCACCAATGGTTGGTCCAACGGTTGGTCCAACTACCGCACCCAAACCAAATAAGGCTGTTGCGATACCTACATCTTCACGTGGCCAGGTTTCGATAAGAATAGCTTGTGCTGTTGATATTAAACCACCACCGGCCAATCCCTGAATAATCCTGAATAAAATAAGTTCGTTTAAGGAAGTGGCGTTTCCGCATAAAAAGGAAACGAGTGTAAAAACGATGATGGAGGTAAGAAAATAATTTTTCCTGCCGAACCGGTTACCCAGCCAGCCGGACATTGGCAATACGATAACGTTTGCTACCGCATAGCCGGTGGAAAGCCAGGCCACATCCTCCAGGGTGGCGCCCAGGTTTCCCTGTATCTGTGGAATTGCCACGTTTACGATAGTTGTATCAATTAGCTCCAACAAAGAAGCCGTGATTACCGTAAATGTAATAATCCACTTTTTTAAACCTACTTCGGCCATTTTTAATATTATTTAGTAGATACTGAAGCTTTAACGCTCATTCCTGGACGTAATTTAGCCAACAGTTCTTTTGATGGATGGATTTTGATTTTTACCGGAACACGTTGAACAACTTTAACGAAATTACCAGTAGCATTATCAGGAGGCAATAAAGATCCTTTTGCACCAGTAATTGGGGAGAAATTATACACTTCACCTTCAATTTTTTCATTAGGATAAGCATCAACTTCGATTTCTACTTTAGAACCTTCTTTGATTTTTTCTAACTGGGTTTCTTTAAAGTTCGCCGTTACATAAATGCTTCCGTCGTTTACGATAGAGAATAAAGACTGACCTGCCTGAACCAATTGTCCTTTTTGCACATTCTTTTTAGAAACAATACCGGTAGCCGGTGCTTTGATATCAGTGTAGGATAACTGAAGTTTTGCAAAATCGATATCACTCTGACGTTGGCTGATTACATTGCTGCTTACTGCCAATTGCGATTGTGTAGTACCCACTTGTTTAACCGCAGCATTATATTGATCGGTTGCTGCCTGGTAAGCCGCCTGAGCTGATTCTTTAGAAGCTTTAGCCTGATCAAATGCCTGTTGGGTAATCGATCCGTCTTTCACAAGGTTTGCATAACGGTCGTAATCTTTTTGCGCTAAGTTTAATTTAACCCTGGCAGCAGCTACGTTTGCTTTCGCTGTACTTGTATTTGCTTCAGTTGCGATAATTTGGGATTGGGCAACACCTACACCGGCAGTAGCGCCTTTCTGGCCAGATTGTGCCTGCTCTAATTTCACTTTGTAATCGTTATCATCAAGTTTAACCAAAACCTGACCTTCGGTTACATGTGTATTTTCTTCAAAATTAATGTCTTTAACATAACCGCCAACACGGGCAACAACAGGACTGATATCGCCATCAATCTGAGCATCATCCGTATCTACGTGTTTGCTATAATAATTCCATTCTATAATCCCGAAGATTACACCTATTACTAGTAAAACACCTAAAATGATGGGTACTACTATGTTCTTTTTTTTCTTTTCAGTTGTCATTGCTGTATTTATTGCGTTATTTTTCCTGTTGATTTTAATAATGTATAGTAAGCCAAACCTGCATCTGCCTTCGCTATCTCTAAGTTTATTTTTGCCTGGTATAATAAAGTTTCTGCATCGATTCGATCAGTAACCGAAGCCACATTGTTTTTATATTTCGATGCCAATAATTTATCGTTCTCTGTTGCCTGTGCGATTGAAGTTTCCAAAACCTGGATTTTGTTCATCGCCACCTGGTAATTTTGAAAGTTTTTGTTGATGTCGGTTTTTACCTGATCAGATAAAATATCTTTCTGAAGGGTAATTTCGCTCTGTTCAATTTTTGCCTGGCTTACTTTGTTTTTATTGGTCCAAAGGTTTCCGAAATTCCATGAAACAGTTGCGCCTATTGTAACGGGCATTAAATACTGGTTTGTTGGCGGAATAAAGTTACCGCTTGGGTTAATGTAATAAAGGTTTGCACCAACGCCAACGGTAGGCAAAGTATTTGCCTTAATGGTTTTGACGTTAAAATCGGCCACTTTGTTCTGTATATCAAGTTGTTTCAGCTCCTGTCGGTTAGCAAAGGCCTGACCGATATATTCGTTTAATGAACCTGGCGTTTTTAAGCCAAGGGTTGGGTCAACAATTTTAACTTCAGTATCCTCAGGTAAACCTAAAAGAATGTCTAAGTTATAGTTGATTACTTTGCGGTTGCTTTCGATATCCATCTGCGTTAACGTCACGTTTGCCTGTTGCAGTTGGAAACGCAGTACATCGTTTTTGGTTACAATGCCCTGCTCGAAGAAACGTTGTGCCTGTTTAATCTGAGCGGCGATCGATTCTAAATTCTGATCAACCACTTTTCTGCTCTGTAAAACCTTATATAGGGAATAATAGGTATTGATTACTGCATAAGTAATTTCTTCTTTGCTTTTATCAGCATCTAAACGTGCAACCTCGGCTAATAATTTGGTCGATTCTTTTGCATATTTTAATTTACCGCCGCCGTATACCAGTTCTTGTACTGCTGCTGTACCCACAAAAGCATCTGCTCTTTTTGGCAACTGTAAGGTTGATCCTCCTCCAGGCAGCGAAAATGTACTGGTTGGAATTTCAGCGTGGTTGTACATAAAACTTGCATTTCCGGTTGGCAAGGCATTGTCTTTTACAACCTCCAGCTGTGCAACAGCCTGATCAATTTTGTTCTGAGAAAGTTTTAAGTTTTTACTATTGGCTATGCCAAGTTCTATTGCCTGGTTGATATTTAATTCCTTGCTGCTCTGTGCAAATAAAGCTGACGGAATTAATGATGCCACAAGCATTAATTTAATTGATCTGGGTATCATCTTTTTGTTGTTAAATAAACTGTTGTTAGATCTTGTAAGTGGGCCACCGCCCTGTCTTTGATAATTTTTTTGTCTTTCGGGTTGTTAAGGTCGAAGTTTGAACATGATATTACCTTATGGGGGGCAATAACAATATTGGTAATGGTGCCCATAATGGTAGCGATTACCATCCGTACATCTACCTTGTTAAAGCTGCCATCTTCTATCCCATCGCTAATAATGCGATCAATAAGTTGCATGTTATGGCTCATGGCATCTTTAATCTTATCGTACATTTCTGGCCTTTGCGTTAAAGACAGTTCTCTGTGCATCATTTTATGAAATGCAGTGTTACTTAATATCCTGTTTACATAGCCTTCTATAACCCTGTGCAATTTTTCCAATGCTGAAATCTTATCTTCATTAATGATTTTTAACTGAGATGCGAACCCTGCGATACGCTCGTTCATGATCTCTACAAAAACACCTTCTTTCGAACCGAAATAATAATTTATCATCGCCATGTTCGCTCCAGACTCTTTGGCAATCTGGCGGGTAGAAGTTCCCTCATAACCCGTTTCGCAAAACAGCTTTTCAGCTGCGTCGAGAATGGCTTGTTTTTTATCTACTTTTTCTGTTTTCATTTCTTTTTGACAGCACAAAATTAATCAAACGATTGATTAATAAATAAGATTTGTTATTTGTTTTACATTTTCCTGATAAAACATATTCTGATTGACTTTTCTGTGTATTATTTAATTTCAAAGGATGCCATATCAAACCACGCAATAAGTATTTAATAACCACATATTACATGTAATTAATTCTTTTTTGTTTATGGAAATACCCATCTTTACAGCATCATCTCTCAAAATTGTTATTATACCAATCTAAATTAACAAATGAAAAGACTTATACCTTTATTTAACGCTCATGCGCTAGCTTTTATCCTATTGATTGCAACAACGATTATTGTTTACTCTTGTAAAAAGGATTTAGGAATTGATGCTAAAAAATTCGACCAAAAGGATTTAAAAGAAATACAGTCCTGGTACAACCAAAACAAGGCCACCACACGGGTAGCATTTAATGATCTGCAGCCTTTATGGAATGCGGTTTACCTAAATGAACAGCCAAACGATTTGGATGTGTATGAAATAAAGCTTTCCAACCCCAAAAAAGTATACTTGAGATTAAGTGGAAGCGCTGGCGATGCACACAAAAAGAACAATATCCGTTTACTTATCTTTAAGGATAAAGCTAACGGCCAGATTATAGCGGGTTGTTACATGTCGGTTTTAGCTGAGGAACCAGAGCTTCAAGAACCAAATAAAATCCATTATAAGGATGTTAAAAGACTTAATGGCACAGTAATGTTTTTTAGCATGGGCGGAAAACCTGAAAATGGCTGGGAGTATAGTGCAGGAAAGATTATAAAGCGGATTAACGGCACCATAGAAGGCTATTATGGAACAAATGGCACTACATTGTCTGACCTGAAAAACCCCACCCTAAGTGAAAATTCGGGGCGCAATAGGTTAATGGTAGCTATGCCGCCTTCCTGCCCCCTTCCATCACCGGTTTATCGGGAGGTTTGTGTAGGTGTAGATGGTTACATGGAATGTACTTATGTATTTATGTATTTATGGGCTTTGTTTGTGAGGATGGGGTACCTATTAATCCTGAAGATGGCAATTACTACCCTACATATGCCGGTAATAATGGGAATGGTGGTGGAAATGGAACGACTCGACCAACAAAACAACAATTGGAGGATGCCATAAAAAACAAACCCTTTGCTTTATTAAAAGATGTGCCTTGCGAGACTTTAAAAGCTTGGTTGGCTACGGCAAAATTTACTCCGAACGCATCAATAATTGACAAGTTGAATACGTTGAAAAATTCTGGATTAGATGCTTTTCTTTTTGGAGAAAAAATTGCTAGAATTCAAAGTATAGATGACGCTAGTAGTCCTGTTGTTAATATGGATTATTTTCCTATTAATATTAATCAGATGCCTATAGTTAATGGACAGCGTTTAAGTCCCGATCAATTTATACACTACTTGAGGACAAATCTAGATTCTTTCACTGATGGAACTAAAATATTTACACCATATAATAACTATGGAATTGATGACACCGCAAAATGGAACTCTAATGACCCAACGGGTAGCATACTTGCTTTAGACATTAAAGGCCCAGACAACGCTTCTGTAATAACCTCAAAATCAACATCGAATGGATGGACCTTTACAACTATATACGAACCAATGTATGGTGAACATCCTGTAAGTGGCAACCGAGATTTTGGTTATCATATTGACTCTAATGGTTCATTTACTTTCTATACTAGAGGCGTTGACAGATTAACATCTGTTGATGGAGATTTTGCTAATACAATTCCTCAATTTTTAGGCTTTGCGAAAGGTATCCCTTTTTGGCAAGCCGATGGATTGTGGACTTCTTTTCAAAACAAGATTAAAGAATTTGTTATATCTCATCAAGGTTCTGCAACAATAAAACCACAAGAGATATTAAGACCCCAATGGGATTCAGTTTTGGATGTACTTGAGGGTAGAAAGCCATTGAGCACTTTATCTAATAATTGTCCTGATTAAAAACTCGTATCTATGTATAGATTTTTAAATATTATGGCGATAGCTTTTGCCTTTTGGTTTGCCCTCTCTTCTTGGCTTTGGGTCTACAACTCTGCGTTATTTATTTCCTATCCATTTGGAATAATAAGCCTATCAATATTATTACTAGTGCCATTAAAATTTGGTAAGAAAACTATAAAGATTGTGTTAATCATAGGTTTTATTACATCCATGTCGGCCTTGCTGTTGTATAGATAATATTAATTTTATGGATTATATAAGATTATTTTTGACTTTGATCAAAAACTGGACATCAAATTAGTTGTTAGTGAAGTAGTACTTTACTTAGTTCACCTCATGCCTCCACAAAACCCAAAAAAAATTGTGTCATTGATTATGAAATAATTAAACCTTTAAAAATTAATAATTTCCTGCTGACTATGAATATCCTTTTTTTAATCTTCAAAATGTAGATTACCATCAGGCTTCAAGCCGATAATATCGGTCATGATGCTTATAGAGGAACAGAGAATAGCATCTGAATTTAAAAACTAAGAAAGAGATAATTCAGAACCTGGATTTCAAGGCACAAGGTGCCCTTAGTTATTTATGATTAGCACCAGCTTCCTGTCGCTTTTACTAAATGGGGAGCCGGGATTGCTTTCGCACAGAAAGAAAAACTTTGGAAATCGGTCCAAAGGGAAGTTGCATCTTTTGTTAGTAATAATATTGGAAAAAGCTCGATTGTATCCGCCACAATTCAAAAACTAGATTGGACTTTGGTTAAATAATAACTTATCGGATCAAAATCCCTTAGTGTATTATCCAGAAAATGCCCTGATTAATCATTATAACATGAAAACATTAAGAATTATATACCTTATAGCAGTATCAATCTGTGCACTTGAATTGTTGGTATTTTTACTTAGCCCTTTTGTTGGCCCTCTTGGAATCTTTTATTTAATGAAAACTGGGATGTTCACGGCACAAAAAGGCGTTCAGGTGATATCTGTAAACGCTATATATTATCCAGAAATAAGTATGTCAGGAATCTGGAAATACTAAATAGAATATGTACAATTGGGTACTTTTTATCGTTGACAGGAGGATGTTTGTCACTTCTTTTTTATAAACTATCGAAAAAAGTAAAGTATAAAATTGGGATTATCTTTTTTATTGCTTCATTAATATTTTCAATTATTGGTGGCACAATCTGGCGTTCTTCTGCATACCTATCTATCTTAATTCCATATCTTAGCTTTTAAATTTGTATGATTCATGTAGATACTCACTATTTGTTCTTATATTCTAGAGAAAACACTGTTTTAGTTTTAAAATCATCTTGATTAATACTAACTTTGCCTCCAAATAACAGAAAACATGAGTGTACAAGAGAACAGCAGCAATAATTTCAACTGGTTATATTATGCTTTAGGTTTATTCTTCGGAGTTTTAACTGGAGCAATCATTACGCAAAACTATATTTTCGCTTTATTAGGTGGTGTTTTAGGTTTGTTAACAGCAGGCTTATTTTTAAACGCCCTTGTAAAAGGAAGGAAATACTAGTTTTAGCCCTTTTATACCACTAGATCCTTTTAAGGATTTAACATTAATTCCACAGTAAATGAGACCATTTTGCTTTTACGGATAACTGTAAAATCATGATTGCTCATCGCGACTGAAAACAAAAACCTACAAATGAAAAATATCTTCATTGTTGTTTTCGCTCTTTTTTGTTTTAGCGCCAAGGCTCAACAAGCCTCTCCCGCTGAAGTAAAATTTCCTGCTGCAGACCCAAGTCCTGCAGACATTGTTTATTTTCCGCTTAATGCCCCAAAGGCAAAAGCCGGAGATCCAACAAAACCGGCTATAAAGATTGTTTATTCGCGTCCACAGAAGAAAGGAAGGGATGTTTTCGGCGTTTTAGAACAGTATGGTAAAGTTTGGCGTTTTGGTGCCAACGAGAGTACAGAAGTTCGTTTCTTCAAAAAAGTAAGTATTGGCGGCAAGAAAATCAAAGCGGGTACCTATAGCCTATTCGCCATTCCTAACCAAGATACCTGGACCATTATTGTAAATAGTGAAACCGATAAATGGGGTGCTTTTACCTATAATAAAGCTAAAGACATTGTGCGCGTAAATGTTCCGGTTAAAACCTTGGCTAAACCGATAGAATATTTCTCGTTAACCTTTACGCCGGCTACAGAAGGTGCAAACCTGATTATAGGCTGGGACAGAACGCAAGTAGAATTACCTATTAATTTTTAAGTTAAAAAGAAATAAAAAATATAAAGTCCCGGCTATTGTCGGGACTTTATATTTTTATGCCTCCCCTTTTCAGGTTGATATTTATTACACGTTACCCATATATGGATCGGTTTGGGTAATTTCTCCGGTTTCTATTTTACCTGCATAACGCTGCTTAAAAATGTGATTACCAGTTTGTACAATACTGAAATCGTACCAATTTGAATTTTTAGCCAAATTAAACACTACAGTAGTACTAGATTTTGGTTTTATACTTACCGTTTTTGTCCCTGTTTTGTATTTATTATCGATAACCTGCAAAGTAATTAAAACAGCACCTTTGTTCTCTATGGCAAAAACAAGGTTTCCGTTAAGCTTTTTACTTACCAAACCACTTTGCTCCGGATAAGCTTTTATGACAACCTGAGGATTCTTTTTACTTCCGGCAAAATTCCGGTAGAAACCATTAGGCCCGCTGATGGCAAGGTTGTAGGCTTCGTTATCGAAATCATCAATTTTGATATTATCTTTCAGGGTATCGCCAGCCTTTACCGCATAAGCCCAGGTTTTACCCGCGACCCCTTTAAATTTGGCAATGGTATTCATGTTGAACGGTGCGCCAATACTTTCGGTTTTACTGCCGAATAAGGTTTTAGCCGATTGAAAAGTAAGTTCAATTTCGTTATTTACCACCTGTGCATCTACCATCAAATGGTAAGGCAATGCACAGGCAGGTTTGGTTCCGTTTTCCTGTTTAGGCGCATGGATTGATGTTTCACGTGAAAAGGACTCGAATTTATTGATTTTAGCTATCTCTGTTTTATTTAGTGCCGTTGGGCCTACCTGTGCGGGTTTGTTTTTGGCATTACCGATATTGGTTACTACTACATCACGTTTTAAGGGCTCAGGAGACTTAATTTCTTCACCATTAAAGGGTCTGAATACGGAAGTTAAATCGCCGGAAATATTTCTTCGCCAATCGCTGATGTTATTGCTTTTAATCACTTTACCCGTTTTTTTTGCCAGCCATTTTTCCATAAACATTAAGGAAGAGGTATGATCAAAAACCTGCGAGTTTACAAAACCGCCTTTGCTCCATGGCGAGGCAATAATCAAAGGCACACGGTAACCCAAACCAATCGGACTCCCTTTCCTGGCCTCGAAATCTGTTGCATAGTTGATTCCGGCAGATACTTTCCCACTCCCCGGATCATCAGGATTCGGAACTACAAAAGGCGGCTGGTGATCGAAATAACCATCATTTTCATCGTAGGTTAAAACGAAGATTGTTTTTTTCCAAACCTCTGGGTTTTGGGTTAAGATATCCAAAGCCTCACTTACGTACCAAGTTCCATATAAAGGCGAACTGGTATGGTCTGAAAAACGCTGTGGTGCCACTAACCAGGAAACGGTTGGTAGTTTTCCACTGTCTACATCTTTTCTAAACTGGTGAAAGATATCTCCTTTTGGAATATTGATGGTTTCTGATTGCCCCTGATCGTTTTTAAAGGTAAAAGGCTCGAGTTCGAGGTAATCTTTTTGTGAAATATTAGTGGTAAAGGCTTTATCGATCAGGTTTTTTTCCTTTTGCGATAATTTATCGTATTTCGCCTGAACTTCTTTAGCTGATAATGGAGGTTTAACGGTATTATCGCCGTTTTTTCTAAAATAAGCTGATAATTTAACGTTGTGCCTGCTGATGTATTCAACAGGATTATCGCCATAATTCCCCAACCAATCGTCTACCTCACCTTCTGGAAGTTTTGATGTCCAAAGTTCGTTCTGGTAAATGCGCCAGTCGATACCATTATCTTCCAACGTTTCCTGAAAAGTTGGCCAGTCTACAAATACATTGTTCTGAGATTCGGCCTGATCGTTATTCACCACTGCCACAGTGTTTGCGCTTTTCTCTCCCCGTATGGTTCCGGTAAAAAAGAATAGTCGGTTTGGTGTTGTTCCGGTTAACGACGAGCAAAAATGCTGATCACAGATGGTAAAAGCATCGGCCATGGCGTAATAAAAAGGAATATCGTTCCGATCGTAATAAGCCAAAGTCATCGGGGTTTTTACGGGAAGCCATTTATCATAACGGCCACCATTACGCGCAGCAACCTGATCGCTCCATGAGTGTGGCAAACCACCCTGCCAGGTAATTTTGGTTTTGTTAATGTCGACATGAAAGGGGGCATAAGTATAACCCTGACCATCTTTTTGCAGCCAAACTTTGTTACCATCCGTCTGGATATGCGGATGCGGATCATTAAAGCCACGAACGCCTTTCATTTTACCAAACATGTGATCGAACGACCTGTTTTCCTGCATCAAAAAAACAATATGCTCTGCATCGTAAAAGGTGCTGCCCGACTCTGGGTTAATCGACATGGCTTTTAGCAACGAACTGGGCAAAGTGTTGGCCATACCCGTGGCCCCGGCAAACAAGGCCGCTTTTTTTAAAAATTCTCTACGTGAGTCCATAAATTATACAATATAGCTTAGATACCGCTAGTTATAGTTTTCAGTTACCATTTTTCAGTTGACAGTTAAATTTTAGTTAGAAGTCATTAGTCCAAGCTAACTATGCCAACAATTTAACAATCCAGCAATGAATTCTTGAACTAAAACCATCTTCCCTCATCCATCTCACCTCTTCCATCACTTCTGAAACACCCTCACATAATCCACTTTCATGGTTGCCGGAAAAATAGCATCATCCACTCCTTTTTTTCCGCCCCAGCCGCCACCCACAGCTACATTTAAAATCACGTGGAAATTCTGATCAAACGGCCAATCGCCTGATCCCTTTTTGGTATTGTTAAAAGTGAGGTATTTTTGATCGTCGATAAAGAAGTCGATGCGATCGGCAAACCATTCTATGGCATAAACATGGTATTCGGTATAAGGATTATTTACTTTTAAAGCTTTACCTACCTGCGTTTTGATAACGTGGTTAAATTTTTCGGTATGTACCGTTCCATGCACGCTATCAGGATCGTAGCCTACATGTTCCATAATATCAATTTCCCCGCTTTTTGGCCAGTTACCATATTTCGAATCGGTTGGCAAAGCCCATATTGCAGGCCACAAACCCCTTCCTTTTGGTAACATGGCACGTACTTCTACCCTGCCATATTTAAAATCGAATTTGTTTTTGGTGACCAACCTGGCCGAGGTATAATGGTTTGCCTCTTTATCTGCCTTTATTGCAACAATATTCAGGTTTCCTTTTTTAACAACCGCATTTGCGCTATCGGCATCAGTATAATATTGAAGTTCGTTATTTCCCCAGCCTTTTCCGCCAACATCATAACTCCAGTTTTTGCTTAAAGGCAATCCGGCATCATCAAATTCATCTGCCCATTTTAGTTTCCAGCCCTGAGTAACCGGAGTTTTTTTAATCTCTTCGAAAAGCAGTTCAGGCTCATTAGTTGTAATGTAATCTACCTTATGGGCTAAAAGCCACTGCATCTCGGGTGCTGCATTTACAGTCCATGCATTCACGGTTAAACCCAGTATTTGTGCATTTTCGATCCAGTTATCTTTTTGGTAAACGCTATAATGATAATCAACACCTGTTAATTTATCGGCTTTCATCTGCTCAGCACTGATTTCGCCCCTTAAATACGCCACTTTTGCTTTTGGTAGCAAAGCTAAAACGCGTTTGCAGTAATCGTAATCAAAACTGATGTATTCAACCCAATCGGTAACTTTTAACTTCTGCACCATTTCTACAGATCTATTGGTGACATCAATACCGCGCTCTTTGCTGATGAGCGATGGTTTGATCTCCAAAATCAGTTTGGTGCTTTTCTGCTTTTTGCCTTCTAATAGATAAGCTTCAAGCGTTGGGATTTTTTCACCATTGCTCATGGTTTTGGTCAATAGTTCATTATAACTGACTTTCTCGATGGTTAAACCCTGAAATTCCGGATCGTGGTTAATTACCAAAACACCGTCAGCCGTCATCCATACATCGAATTCTGAGCCATAACAGCCCAGTTTTACGGCTTCGTTTAAAGAAGCAATGGAATTTTGAGGAAAATTATTTTTCTTCCAGGCGCCACGGTGTGCAATTACCTGGTTTTTATTCCAGTTAAATTTTTGAGCAAAAGAAGCAGTAAAAATGAACAACATCAGTGCAGAAATAAGTACTCGTTTCATGTTTTAGTATGATTATACAAAAAATCAAAAGTAGATTTTTATGAGAACACTCGTTTAAAATCTATGTAACCTTTGTATTAATAAAAACAAGATAAAGATTTTTAAATTAATATTTTCAACCACAGAGTACACAGATAAATACGGTGTGTGCACCTGGCCATTGGCTTTATAATTTGTTAAATAAACCCGATTGAAGCGGAAACCAAAAGCTTTTTCTGCTTTTGTTGCAGCAAAAAGCAGGACTGAAAACAGCTATGAAACACTTCCCGCTGTTTTCCAAAGAATAAAAAATAACATCTCCATCATCGGAAAACAGATAAACTATTTGAAATAAACACGTTACCTAAATATACTTTCCTTTCAATTGACTGGAACAATTTTTACATTTACGGTGATATGGTGAGCAATAACTACAACGAATTATTACGGAAGATCGATGAGTTTATCCGAAAATTTTACCTTAATAAAATTTTGCGTGGCAGCATTTATGCAGCTGCTATACTTCTCGCCCTATATTTAATTGTTTTTTTAAGCCTGTATTACCTCAATCCAACCGCAGGTTTTAAAACCTTTGTATTTTTTACTTACCTGCTCATCGGCTTATTACTGGTAGGTTTTCTCATCATAAAGCCATTGCTTGCTATGTTAAAACTAGGTAAACGCCTTACTTTTGACGAAGCATCGGTTATCATCGGAAACCACTTTTCCGATATTAAAGACAAATTGCTCAACACCCTGCAGCTTCACCGCCTATCAGAAAACCAGCCCAACAATAATCACCTCATTATAGCCAGTATCGATCAAAAAATATTGGAACTTAAACCCGTTCCTTTTTATACTGCGGTAAGCATTAATGACAATAAAAAGTATCTAAAATATCTTTTTATCCCACTTTCTATCATTTTATTCATCGCCATTATCGCTCCTGCAATTTTACGTGAGGGCACCAACAGTTTTTTTAAATACGATGAATATATTGCACCAAAGGCACCATTCAGTTTTGCAGTTTTAAATAAAAATTTAACCGTAACACAAGGTGATGATATAACGATAAACCTAAAACTATCTGGTGATGAACTTCCTGCTGAAATTTATGTAGAAGACGGAAAAAATACTTACAAACTGCAAAAAGAGAACATCAGCAAATTTAATTACAGTATAAAAAACATTCAAAGCGATAAAAAACTGGTTTTTAAAGGTGGTGGCTTCAGTTCTTCTGGATTTACCCTTACTGTTAAACCCCGTCCTGAACTGTTGAATGCAACAGCAACATTAAATTTTCCTGCTTACCTTGGCAAAAAAACTGAACAGGTAGCCAATGTGGGCGATATGCTCCTACCAGAAGGTACCAGGGTTACCTGGAACTTTAAAACTGGACAAAGCAGTTCAATTTTGTTTATCCTGAATGGTATCGAAAACAATTTAAAAGTGGAGGATAACGAATCTGCTTTTAATGCCACCATCAAAAACAATTCTAAATATAGCATCACTCCTAAAAATCAATACGTTACGCTTCGGGATTCTTTATCACACCAGATTACCGTGGTTAAAGATCAGGTTCCAGGCATTACTGTAGAAGAAAAACCAGATTCAGTAAGTAACAAAGCCCTGTATTTTAGCGGGCAGGTTACCGATGATTATGGGTTTAGCCGTTTAAGCTTTAAATACAACATCAAAGAAAACAACCGGATTGTTAGTTCATTTGCCAAAAATATCGCCATTAAAAGCAATGTCACAGAGAATACTTTCTTCTATTTCTGGGATTTAAAAACTGCTTCTGCCAAACCTGGTCAGGAGATTGAGTATTATTTCGAAGTGGCCGATAATGATGGGGTTAATGGTGCAAAAGTTACCCGGTCGGAAATTAAAACCTTTAAACAGCCTACCAAAAAAGAAACAGCCGAGCAGGTAAATGCCAGTAACCAGGCTTTGAAACAGAAGGTACAATCAGCTATCCGTTTGGCCAATACCATTGAAAAAGAGAGTAAAAAGGTGGCTGAAAGTCTGATTGATAAAAAACAAATCTCTTTCGAAGATAAAAAACAGATTGAAGCCCTGTTGAATAAACAAAAACAGCTTGATGAAGCCGTAAAGGAAATTAAAGAGCAAAATGATAAAAATATCCAGCAACAGGAAGACCAAAAACAAACCGGGGAACTTTTAGAAAAACAAAAGCAGATCAAAGACCTGTTTGATAATGTGCTGGATGAAAAAACCAGAGAGCTTTTGCAAAAGCTACAGAACCTGATGAATGAGAAAAATAAAGATCAAACACAGAATGAGCTTTCCAAAATGCAATTGGATAATAAAACCCTTAAAAATGAACTCGACAGGATTTTAGAACTCTATAAACAGTTAGAATTTGAACAAAATCTGCAAACGGACATTAATCGGTTAAATGAGCTTGCCAAAGAACAAAAAGAGCTTGCAGAACAAACAAAAAATAAAAAACAGGACAACGAATCTCTAAAGCAAAAACAGGATGCGCTTAACAAAGAGATGAAAGACCTGAAAGACGATCTTAAAAACCTGGAAGAAAAAAATAAGTCATTAGAAAGACCAAATCCCTTCGAAAACCCTGAAAAAGATGTTCAGGATATACAAAAAGAGCAACAGGATAGTAAAGATGCCTTAGATAAAAAAGATTCTAAAAACGCAAGCCAGAAACAGCAAAAAGCAGGCGAGCAGATGGAAAAGTTATCTAAAAAAATGAGTGATATGCAACAACAGGGTGAAGAAATGGAAAACAACCTGAATGCTAAAGAATTGCGCCGTTTATTAGAAAATCTATTGACAACCTCATTTGATCAGGAAAAAGTAATGCTGGCATTAAAAAAAATGAACGCTACCGATCCATCATACACCAGTAACGTTCAAAAACAACGCAGCATTAAAGATAACCTTAAAACTATCGCTGATAGCTTATACAGCCTAAGTAAACGTGTTCCGCAGATAGAATCAACAGTTAACGAGGAGATGAATAAGATTAACTTCAACCTGGATAAAAGCTTGGAAAATTTGGGTGATAGAAGAACATCTGAGGCTAATCGCTTCCAACAATTTACTATGACTTCTATCAATAACCTCACCCTGATGTTAAGCGAAGCCTTAAGTCAGCTGCAAAACATGCAGAAAAATGGTAAAGGTGGTAGTGGAAAAAAACAAAAGCGGGGTATGAAACAGCTTTCACAGATGCAGGACCAGCTGAATAAAAGTATGCAGAAAGCAAAGGAGCAAATGCAAAAATCGGGAGGTAATCAAGGTACAGTTGGTAAAGGACAAATGAGCCAGGAATTTGGTAAAATGGCACAACAACAGCAAATGATCCGCCAGGCATTGGAAAAAATCAACCGCGAAGAAAATAAGGATGGAACCGGTAAAATGGGTAACCTGAACGAAGCCATTAAGGAAATGAAACAAACCGAGAGCGATTTGGTTAACAAACGTTTACAACAGGAAACTTTAAACAGACAGAAAGACCTATTAACAAAACTATTAGAAGCAGAAAAAGCAGAACGCGACCAGGAAGAAGATTCAAAACGCGAAAGTAAAGCCGCAAAGGAGTTTCCTCCATCCTATCAAAAAATGGTCGATCAGTTTAAAAAACAGCAACAAAACGGTCATGGCATGTTGCAGAAAATGCCACCTAGTTTAAATTATTATTACAAAAATAAAATTACTGAGTATTTGAAATCGTTGAATATAAGCCAATAAATCCACTCGTCATCTCGACTGAGCGCAGCGAATGGAGAGATCTAATACAGGCAGATTTAGCTTCGCTGAGCACTACGTGGTTCTCGACTTCGTTGCACTTCGCTCGAAATGACGAAATTATATTCTTAAATTTGCAGCCATAAACCAAAAAACAATGCCTGCAATTTCCTTTTTCACAGAATCAGTTAGCTATAACCTTCCTCAAAAACTAAAAATCAAAAAGTGGATTAAAGCAACCATCGAGAAAGAAGGCTTTAAATTGCAGGAACTCAATTTCATTTTCTGTAGTGACGAATACCTCTTGGGCATTAACCAGCAGTACTTAAATCACGATACTTACACCGATATCATTACTTTCGATAATTCTGAGGAAGAAAAACAAATTGTAAGCGATATTTTCATCAGCATAGAACGTGTTAAAGAAAATGCAAAAACCTTTAAAACTTCAGAATTTGATGAGGTTTGCAGGATCATGATCCACGGAACCCTACATCTATTAGGATACAAAGACAAAGGAAAAGCCGCCAAAACCCTGATGACTCGAAAAGAAGATGAACATTTACGATATAGAACTGAATTTGGATTAGTTTAGTCTACCTTTTTCCTTCCCATGATGTCATTCTGAGCGTAGTGAAGATTTTTAATGATTATCACAGCAATTTCATTCTATACCTTCTTATTTGAGTTTGCATCCATTGATAGCAGATTCTTGCATTAAGAATTAAGAATGATAATAGGATGTCCACTTTGCTAGTCCAGTAAATAATATTCCATTCCTTATTATTTTTCCTGGCGTTCGTCTAACAGTTAAGGGCGTTCGTCGACAATTAGTCTGTACTGGTATAATACACCTGAATTCCCTGCAACATTTTCCGTCAACCGCAGTCTTATATTCAGAAAACAACAAATACATAATGGCCTGGAATTTATATTCTCGACATTACACAAGATAAAGTTTAGTTTTAGTTAATGATTGAAGCAGCGGTGGAGCGAGTCCAACCGCTGTTTTGTTTTTATCCTTCGACTCCGCTCAGGATGACAAAACCAATAAAAGATTCCGTGCTAATCTGCACATCCCTGGCTATCATCAATCAAGTTTCTGACATTTTTACCTGATACAGAAGTCCTTTGCAATTTGAATATGCCGTTGCAAGTATTTTATCCTTACCTTTGCACTAATTTTCCTTTATAAATCCGAAATACAAAAAAATTGAGCACACTAATTGCGGCAGAAGGCTTAGGACATGGTTATCATGACGAATGGCTGTTTAAGAATTTAACCTTGGGTATTAACTCTGGTCAGCGCGTTGCGTTGGTTGGTATTAATGGTGCGGGTAAGAGTACACTTTTGAAATTACTGGCAGAAAGGTTCCCTCCGCTTGAAGGTAAAATTGTAAAAAATAAATCTGTTAAAATTGGTTTTTTAGATCAGGAACCCCAGTTTACCGAAGGTTATTCCATTAGTGACCATATTTTTTCTTTGGAGAATAAACAACAACAGTTGATTAAGGAATATGAGGAACTAATTGAAGATCCCAATCCTGATGAGAAAATACTTAACCGTTTATATGAAGAGTTAAGCGAGCATAACGCCTGGGAATACGAGCATGAAATCAAGACCATTTTAAGTAGAATGGGCATCACTCATCTTCAGCAGAAAATCGCTACTCTATCCGGCGGACAAAAGAAACGTTTAGCCCTGGCCAAACTTTTGATTGAAGATCCGGAAATTTTAGTACTTGATGAACCTACCAACCATCTGGATATTGACACCATCGAGTGGCTTGAAAAATTATTAACCACCGGACAAAAAACGATTCTGTTGGTTACCCACGACAGGTACTTTTTAGATAACGTATGCAATACGATTGTAGAACTAGACAGAGGTAAAATTTTCAATTATAATGGAAACTACGCTTATTACTTAGAAAAGAAATCGGAAAGGGAAGCCTTAGATGCAACGGTTCAACACAAGAACCAACAGCTATTAAAGAAAGAATTGGAGTGGATGCGTCGCATGCCACAAGCTCGTGGAACTAAATCTAACGCCAGAATCAATGCTTTTTATGATTTAGAGGAAAAAACAAAGAAAAAGTCTGACAATCAGAGTATTAGCCTTCAAATGAAGATGTCTCGCCAGGGTGGGAAAATTATTGAAGTAGAACATATTGCAAAAGCATTTGATGGCCGTCCTATCATTAATGATTTTAGTTATACTTTTAAAAAAGGCGACAGAATTGGTTTAGCAGGAAAAAATGGAACCGGAAAATCTACCCTTTTAAATATAATTACCAGTCAGCTTAAACCAGATGCCGGAACAGTTGATACCGGTGAAACAACAGTTTTTGGTTATTACAAACAAGGTGGTTTAACTTTCGATCCAAAAGAAAGGGTAATTGACATTGTAAAGTCAGATGCCGAATATATCAAAATGGCTGATGGTTCTGTGATTACTGCTTCTGCCCTATTAACCTTATTTCTCTTTCCACCAAAAAAACAACATGGTATGGTCGAGAAATTAAGTGGTGGTGAGAAGAAACGTTTGAACCTGATGAAAGTGTTGATGCAAAATCCAAACTTTTTGATTTTGGATGAGCCTACAAATGATCTGGATATCGATACGCTAAATGTGCTGGAAGAATTTTTAGAAAATTTTCCCGGTATTTTAATGTTGGTTTCTCACGACAGGTACTTGCTCGATAAAATGAGTGATCAACTGTTTATCATGGAAGGCGAAGGTGTTGTTAAAATTTACAATGGTAACTATTCAGAATACCGCCTAAGTTTAGAACAGCCAAAAGCGAAAACAGAAACCAAGAAAACCTCAGCCCCTGTTATGGATCAATTTCCAGTTAAAGCTGCAAAAAAATTAAGTTTCAAAGAACAGAAAGAATTAGAAGATAGTGAAAGAGGTATGGTAGAAGCAGAAACTAAAATTGCAAATCTTACCAAAGCCCTAAATAATATAGATGCTAGCGACTATGTTAAAATTAAGGAAATTTCAAGTGAGATTGAAAATATACAAATTGAACTGGATGAATACACCATGCGTTGGTTAGAACTTTCAGAATAAATTTAAAACAATTCTATCCTATTTTCCACGTTATGTTTCACGTGGAACATTGAAAAATAATTAGACTTGTCACCCTGGCATAGGGAGATACATTATATTAAATAGTCAACATATACACGTTTATATTGATTATAAAATTAATAAATAAAATTGTTCCACGTGGAACATTAAGAAATATATAATAAAATGTTTTCAAAATACGATTTGATTGTTGTTGGTGCTGGTCATGCAGGCTGCGAAGCTGCCGCTGCCGCTGCCAACTTAGGATCATCTGTTTTACTGATCACAATGAACATGGGCACTATTGCCCAAATGAGTTGTAACCCTGCAATGGGTGGTGTAGCTAAAGGACAAATTGTTCGTGAGGTTGATGCCTTGGGTGGATATTCTGGAATTATATCAGATAAATCTACGATCCAGTTCAGGATGCTAAATAAATCAAAGGGTCCTGCTATGTGGAGTCCCAGGGCTCAGATAGACAGGATGCGCTTTGCTGAAGAATGGAGGTTAGCCCTAGAAAACACCCCAAATGTAGATATTTGGCAAGATAGTGTAGTAGGATTATTGGTTAAAGACAATACGGCGTATGGCGTAAAAACATCTTTAGGTATAGAGATAGAAAGTACAGCTGTGGTATTAACCAACGGAACCTTCCTTAATGGAATTATTCATATTGGAGAAAAGAAATTCGGTGGAGGCAGAACTGCAGAGCGATCTTCTACAGGAATTACGGAGCAATTAGTAGAGCTCGGAATGGAATCCGGCAGAATGAAAACAGGTACTCCCCCACGTGTTGATGGCAGAAGTTTAGATTATTCTAAGATGGAAGAGCAGTGGGGAGATGAAAATAGAAGTAAATTTTCGTTCACAGACACCCTAGTTACCACCGATCAACGCTGTTGCTGGATTACCTACACAAACAGTGAAGTACACGAAACTTTAAAAGAAGGATTCGAAAAATCTCCAATGTTTACAGGTCGTATTAAAGGTTTAGGTCCTAGATATTGTCCATCTATAGAGGATAAAATTAATCGTTTTGCTGAACGCGATCGCCATCAGATTTTTGTCGAACCTGAAGGCTGGAATACTTTCGAAATTTATGTAAATGGTTTTTCTACTTCGCTTCCTGAGGATGTACAATTTAAGGCATTAAGATTAATACCAGGCTTTGAACAGGCAAAAATGTTCAGGCCAGGATATGCCATTGAATACGATTTCTTCCCACCTACCCAATTATCATTAACCCTGGAAACTAAATTGATCAGCAATTTATTTTTGGCAGGACAAATTAACGGAACTACGGGTTACGAAGAAGCAGCTTGTCAGGGTTTCATGGCCGGTATTAATGCCCACCAAAAAATTCACGATAAACATGAATTGATCATGAAAAGATCAGAAAGTTATATAGGTGTTTTAATTGACGATTTGGTTACTAAAGGAACTGAAGAACCTTACCGCATGTTTACTTCAAGAGCTGAACATCGTTTATTATTAAGACAAGATAATGCAGATATTCGCCTATCTCCTATCGGCCACGAACTCGGCTTAATTTCAGATGAGCGTTTAGAAAAAGTAAATCAGAAAATAGCAAATGCTGATTCTTTGGTAAAATTTACCAGGAACCAGGGCATAGAAATGAGTGATGCAAATCCAATGCTTGAGAGTTTAGGATCGAGCACTTTAAATCAAAATGTAAAAATCCATAGTTTGGTAGGAAGACCTCATGTTGGTTTACAGGATCTGATTAAAGTAAGTAAGCCATTGGCAGAGGCTACCAAAAATTTGGATAACGAAACCATAGAACAGGCTGAAATCAAAATTAAATATGAAAGCTATTTTGAGAAAGAAAATGAAATTGTAGCCAAAATGTTAAAAATGGAAGACAAAGAAATCAAACCAGATTTCGACTATAATAAAATTGTTTCCATTTCAAAAGAGGCACGGGAAAAATTATTTAAGATCAAACCACGTACCTTAGGGCAAGCATCAAGGATTTCAGGTGTATCACCTTCAGATATATCAGTTTTAATGGTTTATATTAATAAGTAATTGATTATCAGTATTTTAAATAAATAAAAATAGACTTTAAATAAATCGATACAAAGCAATAAAAAGATTTTTTAATGTTAGAGTTCCAAAAAGTTTAAAAATTCGTCAGAACGTTTAAAATATGCCAAATTTAAAAGATCAGTATTTTAACCTTAAAAATCTCGCGGTTCTGGTAACCGCCCTCCTATTTTTTGGCTGTGCGAGTATCCAGACACCGCAAGGTGGACCAAAAGATACCAAGCCACCAAAAGTTTTAAGCATGACGCCAAAAAATCAAACGAGGAATTTCAATGCTAAAAAAATCATTATTGAGTTTGATGAATATTTTAATATTAAAGATGAGTTTAAAGAGTTTTCAATTTCTCCTGATCAGGAAAAACTTCCCGTTCTAAAGAAGCGTCAAAAAAGATTGGAAATTGCACTTCAGGATTCTTTGGAAAAAAATACAACCTATACTTTAAACTTTGGCAAATCCATAGCTGATGTAAATGAAGGTAATGTAGTTAAAAATTTATCATACGTTTTTTCAACCGGTCCAGACATCGACTCTTTATCCATCAGTGGTAAGGTCATAAATTCACTGAGCGATGAACCAGAAAAAGATGCCACCGTATTTATTCTTACCTTAGAAAGAGATACCATTTTTGGAAAGAGACGTCCATCTATATATACCACTACTGATAGCGCCGGAACCTACAAATTAAACAACTTACGAAAAGGTACCTATAAAGTTTACGCGATTAAGGAAAGCAGTGGCGGTGGTGATAAAATTTATCAGCAAATTTCAGACGAAGTGGGTTTTATTAAAGAACCTGTGATGATCGATAAAAATCTGGATAACATTAACCTTCAAATTTTTAAGGAATTAGCCCCAGAATTTCGTGTTTTAGACCGAAAACTGAATAATGATGGAAGTATATCAATTATCTTCAATCAGCAGCTTAAAAGCCCTAAAATTACAGTTATGGATCCACCGGCAGTTGATATTGGAAAGTATGTCCACTTTACCAAGAATAATGATACTGCTAAAATATGGCTAAAGGACCTGAGTTTCGATTCGGTTAAAGTAGCCATTCAGGATCAAGGTAAAGTATTACAGACTTTAAATTTCACCCGTGGTAAAAAAGATACTTATACCCGTGATGTGACCATAGCAGATAACTTGTCTGGAGGTAAATTAAATCCGTTTCAGCAATTAACCCTGACTTTCCCATTTCCAATAACAGGTGCTGATCCATCAAAGATCACCCTATTGGAGGATTCTGTAAAACGGACCAATTTCGAACTGGTAAAAGACAGTGTAGATCAACAAAAATACTACCTCAAATACCCATGGAAGAATAAAAGAACTTACGACCTAAAATTAGGCGCAGGTGCATTTACAGCTATATTTAATGCAAAAAATAAAGATGTATCTAAGAAATTTACACTGGAGAGTTCTGATGCCTACACTACTCTGGCTTTAAATGTAACCGTACCAGATACTGCAAAAAATTACATTGTACAATTTCTCAACGAGAAAAAAGACGTTATTAAATCGTACCCAGTAAGCAAAAATTCAAAGATTTTATTTTCAAAATATCCTGCCGGAAAATATATGCTCAGGGTAGTATATGACGATAATAAAAACGGAATATGGGATACAGGAAGTGTTAAAGGCGGTTACCAACCCGAAAAAGTTTGGTATTTAAAAGCTTTAATGGATTTAAAACCCAACTGGGAACGGGAAGATCCATTGGTCATACCACCTCCAACTCCTTAGCAAAATCCGTCATCTCGACTGGAACGGAGAGATCTATTTCAAGACAGATTTCTCCATTCCGTTTCACTTCAGTCGAAATGAAGACCTAAGTGGTGAACCAACCCGAATACATAATATAATTATCAGGCAACTTATTTAATAAAGCCCTTTGCTCTTCAGTAATGGGCTTTATTTTTTTTGCAGGTGTACCGGCATATAAATAACCTGTTTCGCAGATCGTATTCTCCAACACCACTGAACCAGCTGCAATAATGCAATACTCTTCTATAATGGCATGATCCATTACTATAGCGCCCATACCGATTAAAACATTATCCTGTACAGTGCAACCATGTACAATGGCATTATGCCCTACAGACACCCGGTTACCGATGTGTGTTGATGCTTTTAAATAGGTAGCATGAATTACTGCTCCATCCTGGATGTTTGATTCATTTCCTATCGTAATGGCATTTACATCGCCTCTAATCACAGCATTAAACCATACTGAACATTTATCACCAATCACTACATCACCAACAATGGTGGCGTTTTCGGCAATGAAATTATCTTTTCCTATTTCTGGATATTTATTTTTTACGGGTAGTATTAAAGGCATAATATTATTTTACGTCACCCTGAATTTATTTCAGGGTCTTTAAAGTATTATTTATATAGCATGTTAGATGCTGAACTAAATTCAGCATGACGATATTTTACTAAAAAACAGTATCTACCAGTTCTTTAGCATGTTCAGGATAATCGGTAGTATAGTGTAATCCCCTACTCTCCTTTCTTTGCATCGCAGATTTTATTACCAGGTAAGCCGTTTGAATTACATTCCGTAGTTCGCAAAGTTTAACCGAAACTTTATTCTTTTTATAAAATTCTTCTGTTTCCTGGTAAATTAAAAATAAACGGCGATGTGCCCTTTCCAAACGGAAATCAGAACGTACAATGCCTACATAATCGCCCATAACTTTTTGTAACTCTCTCAGGTTATGTGTTACCAATACATCTTCATTGCTTTGAGTAACACCTTTAGAGTCCCACTCCGGAATATGATCGGGAATCACATTATTCTTGAAGTTCTCAATGGCATCCTGATAAATGCGGTGTGCAAAAACGGTAGCTTCAAGTAAAGAATTGGAAGCCAAACGGTTAGCACCATGCAAGCCAGTTGAAGAACATTCTCCACAGGCATATAGATTTTTGATTGAAGAACGACCATATTCATCAACCAGGATACCACCACACATATAGTGTGATGCTGGCGTAACCGGTATATAATCTTTCGTCATATCAATCCCTATGGATAAACACTTTGCATATATATTAGGAAAATGCTTTAATATATCTGCTTTACTACGCATGGTAATGTCCAGATACACAAAGTCATCCCCTGATTTTTTCATTTCATTATCTACTGCACGTGCTACAATATCACGTGGTGCCAACGATTTACGCTCATCATACTCCTGCATAAATTCTTCACCATTCTTACGCCTTAAAACTCCACCAAAACCCCTCACAGCTTCAGAAATTAAAAACGATGGATACTCTCCGGGATGATATAAAGCCGTTGGATGGAACTGTATAAACTCCATATTCCTTACTTTTCCTTTAGCACGGTAAACCATCGCCATACCATCACCTGTTGCAATAACCGGATTTGTTGTGGCCGAGTACACGTGACCGGCACCACCTGAAGCCATCACAGTCACATTTGCCACAATCTTTTCCACATCGTTAAGCTCTGTGTTAAAGGCATATACCCCATAACAGTTAATATCTTCGGTACGTTTATCCACAAATTCACCCAGGTGATGCTGGGTAATTAACTCCAACGCAAAGTAATGTGTTAATATCTCTATGTTGTTATTCTCATGAATTTCATTTAGCAATACCCTTTCAATCTCATATCCGGTGATATCTTTATAGTGCAAAACGCGGTGTTCGGAGTGTCCCCCTTCCTTTGCTAAATCATAGAAACCGGAGTTGTCTTTATCGAAATTTATACCATAGTCAATGATCTCCTGGATGCGCTGAGGCCCCTCTTTTACAACGATTTCCACAATTTTTTCGTCGCATAATCCATCGCCCGCAATCAGCGTATCTTCAATATGTTTTTCAAAAGAATCACCTTTATCCACCACAACTGCAACGCCACCCTGAGCGTATTTTGTATTCGATTCGTCTTCGTTCGACTTTGTCACAATTAAAACCTTACCAAACTTTGCAGCTTTAAGTGCAAAACTCAAACCCGCTATACCTGAACCGATTACCAGAAAATCTACTTTCCTCATTAATAAAAACATTTACTTTATCCACGATGTTAACAACTAGTTGATAAATGTTAACTCTGTGTCTAAATTATCCTAACAAATAAATTTGAATGTTTAAAGCTACTCTAAAAACACAATTTGCCACAATCTTTTGCGCAATTTTTAAGCAGCTTTGTACAAGTAATTAACTTTTTACCCACTTATAAACAATTAACATTCCAGTATTGATAAAAATTGAACTGATTTTCGATAACCCTGAAAATCAAACTTATGATATTATAAAAATGTAATCTAAATGTTAGTAAACGATTAACAACTTATATAAAAGAAAGAATTTTATCAACTTGCCAACATTATTAACACACTAATAAACAAACAAGATTTATTTATTTAAAATAACTTATTAATTATTGAGACGTGGAAAGCTTTATCTTTGACCAACGTCAAAATTCAAAAAAGGAAAATTTTAAAATGAACATAGATGTCTTAGAAGAAATCAACAAAAAAGGTTTCGCAGAAGAAGAAATTGATCCTACGCTCGATCTTTTCGCAGAGATTGAGAAATTAAAAAAGGAAAAGAATGCCATTATCCTTGCACATTATTACCAAGAACCTGACATACAGGATATTGCAGATTATATTGGAGATAGTTTAGGCTTATCACAGGAAGCTGCAAAAACAGATGCTGATGTAATCGTATTTGCCGGCGTACATTTTATGGCTGAAACGGCAAAGATTTTATCGCCCAATAAAACCGTTTTATTGCCTGATGTAAAAGCAGGATGTTCATTAGCAGATAGTTGTCCGCCGCATTTATTTAGAAAGTTTAAGGAAAAATATCCGGATCACCTGGTAATCACCTACGTAAACTGCACGGCTGAATTAAAAGCTTTAAGTGATATTGTTTGTACAAGTACCAATGCGGTGCAGATTGTAGAGAGTTTACCAAAAGATCAAAAAATAATTTTTGGTCCGGATCGTAACTTAGGTGCTTACGTGGCGAAAAAAACAGGTAGGGATTTGGTGTTATGGAATGGTGCATGCATGGTACACGAAATTTTTTCTCAGGAGAAAATTACAAAACTGAAGGAACGCCACCCTAATGCCAAATTTATTGCACACCCGGAATGTGAAGAAGTGGTTTTAAAAATGGCTGATTACATTGGCTCTACCACCGGTTTGCTAAAGTACACCATCACCAATCCGGCTACAGAATTTATTGTGGCTACCGAAAGTGGAATTATCCACCAGATGGAAAAGGCAAATCCGACAAAAACGTTTATTCCGGCACCGCCAAATAACAGCTGTGCCTGTAACGATTGTCCGTATATGAAAAGAAATACTTTAGAAAAACTATATTTATGTATTAAAAATGGTCTGCCTGAAGTAACTGTTCCTGAGCATATTATTGAACAGGCGCGTAAACCTATTCAACGGATGCTTGATATCTCTGCGGAGCTGGGATTGTAAAATCTATCAAACCTTACAGGTTTTTAAAACTTGTAAGGTTTATTAAATTATTTATGGAAAAAAACAACATCCTTAAAAATTATTCAGGCTTATTATGGCTTTTGGCAGGTATTACTGTTGGAAGCATAGTGGGTTTAATTTTTGGGAAAAGTGTTGAAAGTATTAAACCCCTGGGTGATATATTTTTGAACTTATTGTTTACCGCGGTTATTCCATTGGTATTTTTTGCAGTTTCATCAGCCATTGCAAATATAGACCGGACTAAAAAACTGGGGAGATTATTAACGGTAATGGTTTTGGTTTTCCTTGCAACGGTATTGATTTCTGCAATTTTAACATTGGCAGCTACTTCGATTTTTCCGATCCATCAGCAATTGGGAAATGCAACAATACCGACAGAACCTGAAAAAATTCAATCATTTGGCGAACAGATGACTCAACTTTTAACGGTTGGTGAGTTTTTTGAGATTGGAAGCAGGAAAAATATGCTGGCGCTGATTATTTTTTCAGTTTTGGTGGGATTTTCTACTTTATATGCGGAAAAAGAAGGTGAAGGCTTTAAAAAATTCCTTGTTTCTGGTAATGAAGTGATGAAAAAACTTATCATTTTGATCATGAAACTTGGTCCGATAGGTTTAGGTGCCTATTTTGCCTATCAGGTTGGGGTATTTGGTCCACAGCTTTTTGGGACTTATGCAAAAGCTTTAGGTTTGTATTATGGTGTTGGGGCATTTTATTTTATCGTTTTTTTTACTTTATACGCTTTCATTGCCGGCGGATTTAAAGCCATAAAAGTGTTTTGGAAAAATAATATAGTACCATCTTTAACCTCTATTGGAACCTGTAGCAGCATTGCCACTATTCCGGCAAATTTAGAGGGGACTACAAAAATGGGGGTACCAGCTTACATCACCAATGTGACGATTCCCTTGGGATCAACTTTGCATAAGGATGGGTCGAGCATTAGCTCCATTATAAAAATTGCCGTTGTTTTTGCCATTTTTGGTAAAGATTTGGTACATGTGGATACCATTATTTTAGCCTTGGGTATTACGGTTTTGGTGAGTATAGTAGAAGGTGGAATACCGAATGGAGGATATATTGGGGAGTTATTAATGATTTCGGCTTATCAATTGCCACCAGAAGCTTTGCCACCTGCCATGATTATCGGAACGTTAGTTGATCCCATGGCAACTTTGTTAAATGCCACCGGTGATAATGTTGCGGCCATGTTGATTGCCAGATTTACTGAGGGTAAAAACTGGATGGAAAGTAAGGATTTGTCATCCTGACGCAGGAAGGATCTGCAAGCTATGAAACACCAGCTAGCGCAGCTAAAGATTCTTCGCTATGCTCAGAATGACAATTGATTTTAAAAAATAAAAATATGAGGCTTCGCCTCTAACTATTGTATATGTTTGAAAATAAAGAGCGTACAGATATTAATGAATTAGGCGAATTTGGGTTAATTAAACACCTGACTACTAATTTTAAAATTAAAAACGATTATTCGGTAAAAGGTGTGGGCGATGATGCAGCCGTTTTGGATGCAAAAGGAAAACAGACTTTGATTTCGACCGACTTATTATTGGAAGGAATCCACTTCGATTTGGCTTATGTGCCTTTAATGCATCTGGGTTATAAAGCGGTTCAAGTGAACCTGAGTGATATTTATGCGATGAATGGAAAAGCCAGTCAGATTACGGTTTCGCTGGGTTTATCAAGTAAATTTCCGCTTGAAGCTGTAGAAGAAATTTATAAGGGCATTGAGCTGGCCTGCAATAAATATAACATTGATTTAATCGGTGGCGATACTTCCTCAAGTAAACAGGGCTTAGTGATCAGTATTACCAGTATTGGTTATGCTGATGCTGATAAAGTGGTCTACAGAAATGGTGCTCAGGAAAATGATCTGCTTTGTGTTTCTGGTGATTTGGGTGGTGCTTATTTAGGGCTGCAAATTTTAGAAAGAGAGAAATTAATCTATCTGGAAAATCCACAGATACAACCAGATTTAGAAGGTAAAGATTATATCATCGAAAGACAATTGAAACCTGAAGCCAGGATGGATATTGTTGCACTTCTAGATGAAATGAATATAAAACCAACTTCTATGATCGATGTTTCAGATGGTTTAGCTTCCGAAATTTTGCACCTGGCAGAACAATCTGATAAAGGGATCACGATTTATGAAGAGAAAATTCCTTTAGATCCAATGACTTATGAAACTGCCCGCGAATTAGGTCTAGATCCTACGGTTTGTGCTTTAAGTGGTGGCGAAGATTATGAATTGTTGTTTACCATTAGTCAGGAAGATTATAAAAAGCTGAAACATGATGTAGATATCACTGTAATTGGTCATGTTACCGATAAAAATTCGGGTTGCAAAATGGTTTCTAAATCAGAAAAAGTACACGAGCTGAAAGCCCAGGGCTGGAATGCTTTTAAGAAATAAAAATAGGTCGTCATTTCGAGCGGAGTGCAACGAAGTAGAGAACCACGTAGTGCTCAGCGAAGCTAAATCTGTCTAGATAGATCTCTCCATTCCACTGCGTTCCAGTCGAAATGACGATTTTACTTTGTAGCTGATATTGCTAAGAAAATATAAAACGTTCTCAGCGATATCGATTTTTTTGTTTTAAAGCCATATATATTGTTTCTAGGCAAAATAAAACCTATTCTATTCACTGAAAAAAAATAATGAAAAAATCGCCCTAAGGCTTTCAGAAAAAATAGCTAACTTTGCAAGTTTTGACTTTTATTTTTTTAACTATAAATTTCCTAAAAATCTGGAGTTCCGTTTTGTAACTATCAAAGCTATAAATCATGCGTTTCATTTAAATCTAAGTACTTCGTATCAATCTGTTTAGTAGCCTTTGCACCGAGTTTTTTAATCTTTTCTGAAGTATTGGTCAAGTTTCCGGCACCTACCGATAATTTATTAATGGCTTTATCGTAAGCATCTTGTCCGTTTTTAATGTATTTACCGATATTTTCCATATCGGCAACAAATCCCACAAATTTATCGTACATGCTGCCGCTTAAACGGGCAATTTCCATTACGTTGCGGTTTTGACGTTCCTGTTTCCACATACTGGCAATGGTGCGTAAAGTAGCCAGCAAAGTTGATGGACTTACAATAACCACCCTCCTGTCCCAGGCAAAATTGAAGAGTTCTGCATCTTTTTGTACTGCAATGCTAAAAGAAGATTCAATGGGAATAAATAATAAAACAAAATCAGGAGAATTGATTTTATATAAATCCTGATAGTTTTTTGATGATAGTTCCTGAATGTGATTCTTAATGGAGGTCAGGTGCTGTTTTATATAGCCTTCACGCTCTTCGTCTGTATCTGCTGATACAGATCGTTCATAAGCGACCAAACTTACCTTAGCATCAACAACAAGGTGTTTATCATCCGGGAGGTCGATCACCACATCGGGCTGGTATCGGCTACCTTCTGCTGAAGTATGTGAGGCTTGAATGCGGTATTCCTGATCCCTAACTAAACCAGAGCGCTCCAGTACCTTTTCCAGAATGATCTCTCCCCAGTTTCCTTGCTTTTTACTGTCGCCTTTTAAGGCTTTGGTTAAATTATTGGCATCTTCCTGGATGAGTTTGCTTTGAATCTGAAGTTCTGAAATTACACCTTTCAATATATTTCTTTCGTCCGATTCGGCTTTGTAAACCTTTTCTACCTTATCTTCAAAAGCTTTGATATTTTCTTTCAGAGGATTGAGGATGATATCCAGGTTGGTACGGTTTTGCTCAATAAATTTGGTGGATTTTTCTTCCAGGATTTTATTAGCAATCAATTCGAAATCTTTATTCAGCTTTTGTTGCGACTGCTCATAACTTAATTTTTGTTCGGCCAATTTTTCTTTTTCAGCCAGGTAGAATGATCTTGTGCTTTCGAGCTCACGGTTGGCATCTGCCAGGCGGTCGCGTTCGGCCTGTAGTTCATCAATCAAACGTTGCTGCTCCTGTTTAAGAAGTACTGTAATATGTTCTTTTTCTACCGATAAGTTAGAAACACGTTCATCGGCTTTTGCTAAACTGATTTTTAAAGTTTCATTTTCGCCTTTCATCCGCTCAAAATCTTCTACTGATACAATAGATAACGCAGCTTGAGGTTTCTTTAACAATAAAATGACCAGAACAATTAAAATAACAATTAGTAAAGCGATGCCGATAGTCTCCATAATGATAAAAATTTTAGTAAAAGTGGAGATTTAAAATAGATATACCAAAAAAAATTAGTCATCTTGAACAAGATAAAACCGTAAAATTTTTCTATAATTGGACATTAGTATTTTATAAATGAACGCATTAACAGTCCTTATTTCCTGCCCCGATCAGGTGGGTTTGGTAACCAATATTACCCGTGTGCTGGCTGCACATCAACTCAATATTATTGCTATGCGTGAGTTCGTTGATGAAGCCAATAAAGCATTTTTTACAAGAATTGCCTGTACGGGAAATTTAGAAGATGTGGAAAAATTAAAGGAAAAACTTTTAGAAAATCTTCCAAATGCCGCTGAGGTAAATTTAATTGCAGAACAGGAGAAGCAAATTGCTGTTTTAGTAACTAAAGAGTATCACTGTTTGGCGGAAATACTGATCAAAAACCAATTTAAAACTTTAGGTGCCAATGTTCAATGTGTCATTGGTAATTATGAGAGTTTAAGGGATTTTACTGAAAAACTGGGCATCCCTTATTTTTACGTAGATCATAGCAATAAAGATAAAAGTGTATTTGAGGCTGAAATAAAAGAAATTATCAATCAGTTTGAGGTAGATTACCTGGTATTGGCCAAGTTTATGCGGATTCTTTCAGCTGATTTTGTAAAAGATTATGCTGGTAAAATCATCAATATTCATCATTCCTTTTTACCAGCTTTTATTGGTGCCAATCCCTATCGCCAAGCTTTTGAACGTGGGGTAAAAATTATTGGAGCTACTGCACATTTTGTTACCGATAACCTGGATGAAGGTCCGATTATTACCCAGCACACCAATCACGTTGATCATAATTTTGGCGTTAAAGAAATGGTAAGGGCCGGTAAAGAAATTGAGAAAAAAGTATTATTGGAGGCTTTGGAACTCATTTTTGAAGATCGGGTTTTTGTGAGTGGGAATAAAACGGTGGTGTTTAAGTAAGTGATATGCGTTTAGGGTTTGGCGGATTGCGAAGACTTTTTTTAAGTCTGGCCGTCATTTCGAGCGGAGTGCAACGCAGTCGAGAAATCTATTGAGGCGGATCTCTCCATTCCACTGCATTCCAGTCGAGATGACGATACTTTTTAAAAGGATCTTTAACAAAAAACCGAACTCAGTGTATCTGTGGTAAAAAACAACTATAATTTATTCAATAATAAATTTGCTACATCTTCTCCCGTTTGCGAGCCAATAGCAACACCCATGCCGTTACACCTGGTGGCGCAAAATACATTTGGGAGGATTTCTGCTATAAAAGGTTCCGGTACTTTACCAAAGGCCATAATGCCGCTCCAACGGTAATCTATTTCGAAAGTGGTTTTCGGTAAGATTACGGTTTTTAATAATTTTTCCAAGGCCAGCTGTATGGGTTCGGTTTGTCCAAGTGCAGTAGTTTCTTCTGCTTTAAAATCAATGTTGCGGCCGCCACCCAGTAAAATCCGCCCGTTTATATTTCTGAAATAATAATAACCTTTATCGTAATGAAAGGTGCCTGCCACTTTTAAATCTTTAATGGGTCTGGTAATTAAAACCTGACCACGGCCCGGGTTAATATCAATATCAGGATAAAGATCTTTGATAAAGGCATTGGTTGTAACAATCAATCGTTTACAGAAAAAGTTTTCGTTTTTGGTGATTAAACGGTAACGTTTTGATTCTTCTTCAATCCGATCTACCGTGCAATTGTTAAAAATACCAATGCCGAGCCGCTGTGCATATTGGATTAAAGCAAGCATCATTTTACCGCTATCAATCTGTGCTTCATAGCGGTTTTCGATTAAAGTACTTACACCCTCGAAACCAAAGGAACTGATCTTTTTATTGCTTAAAGCAAAAGCGTTCGATCCAACAACATCGTTAACAAGAAGGTTAAAATGTTCAATTTTGGATACACCTATTTCAGCCAAAAAATTATCTTCATTTTTAAATAATTCATATCCGCCTAAACATTGGTAATCTATGGCATTATCGCTCAGTAAATTGCGAAGTTTGAGCAGGCCTTTCCAACGTTTTTCGATGAGTGCTGAAAGCCGATCAATACCGATCATTTCTTCTTGTTCAATCAGTTCAGAAATGCTCCCAAAACAGGCAAAACCTGCATTTTTTGTACTTGCACCTGTAGGTAAAAATCCTCTTTCGAGGATGGCTATTTTTAATGAAGGAGCAGTTTTTTTGAGGTGGATGGCTGCGTTTAATCCAACGATGCCACTACCAATAACAATGGCATCATAATTACAAAAAAATGATTCTTTTTCCCAGTATGAAAGCTCGGTTGGCATAGCATAAATGTACTGTTTTTTAACACCAAAATAATATGGGAACGCTTTTTGATATATGCAGAATGAAAAACATACATAAGAAAATGGGAGTTTATTTAATATTAATCATCCCGGTATTATTGTTGAGCATGTTTGTACAATGGCGTTTTAGAAACAAGTTTTCCAAGTATGCCGAAATGCAATTAAGTTCAGGTTTATCGGGCAAGGAGGTAGCAGAAAGAATGCTGCATGATAATGGGATATACGACGTGAAGGTGATGAGTACCGAAGGACAATTAACAGATCATTACAATCCATCAGATAAAACCGTTAATTTAAGTACAGATGTATACTATAGCCGTAGCGTAGCGGCGGCGGCGGTAGCGGCTCACGAATGTGGGCATGCAGTGCAACAGGCGAAATCATATAACTGGTTACAGTTAAGAAGCAGCATGGTGCCGGTGGTGAGCATATCATCTAATCTTTTACAATGGGTATTATTAATTGGAGTATTGTTAATAGGTTTTACCGGAAATCCAATTGTTTTGGCCATTGGCGTAGTGGGTTTAACATTGGTAACCATATTTAGTATCATTACCCTACCAGTCGAATTTGATGCCAGTAACCGTGCACTGGCCTGGCTAAAAAACAATAATGGCGTAATGCAAACACAAGAAGAAAATGCGCAGGCTAAAGACGCGCTTTGGTGGGCAGCCATGACTTATGTGGTAGCAGCTGTTGGTGCGCTTGCTAATTTATTATATTACGCATCGATGCTTTTTGGAAGAAGCAGGGATTAAGGAAATATCAATTATGAAGAATACAATGCGGCTGGGATAATAATCCTGGCCGTTTTTGGTTTGATGGTATTTTAATGAGGTTTTTTTGGAAAGCAATTTCGGTGGGAATATGAAAGCTCCGGTCCCGCTCCCGCTTCTGCCGATGGAAAAATATCGGCATCTCGCTTTGATCGGGTTTAGGTGGCAAGGTACATTGTACTATTTTGGGTTGGAGATTGCAGAAGAAGGGTTATACGCCATAATTTAAACCTTTGATATTAGCAGAAAAACTGCAATTTAAACCTGATTGACGTGAAAAGCCCACAGCGATGCGAGGACTTGAAACAAAAGCAGGACTAACCTTAAAATGAAATGCTGAAATTGCTTTTCTAAAAAATGAATATTGGTTTCGCCCTTCGACTACGCTTAGGGAGACAAGAATAAAGAAAAAAATTAATTTAATTTATAAGGGGCTATCAATTGAAATTCGGGTATATCAACATCGAATTCAGAGCCGTCTATATCGCGTTTCATAAGGTAAGTGCCCTTCATGCTGCCCATATCGGTTTTTAGATTACAACCTGAAACATATACATGGGTTTCGCCAGGTTGGATAATGGGCTGTAAACCTACAACACCTTCACCTTCTACTTCCCTACGGCTCGAGTTCGAATCGAAAATTAACCATTGGCGGCGCATTAACTGTACAGCATAATCAGAAAGATTAGAAATTTCTACGCGATAAGCGAACATGAAATGCTCGTTGGCCGGATTTGAATATTCTGGCTGGTAAACTGTTTCAACTGAAACTTTAACCCCGTCTGTAATAGCTGTAACCATGATAATAACGAATGTATGAAAAAAACTTTCAAAAATCAAGCCAGTACCTTAGTAGCATCATAGTTGGCAAATTTTTCTGCCACTTCTTCTAAAATGCTGTAAATGTTGTTGATATCGGGCTCGGCCACTAAACGCATACGGTATGGTTTAAAATCGGGCAGACCTTTAAAATAATTGGCATAATGGCGGCGCATTTCGAAGATTCCCGTTTTTGGGCCTTTCCATTCCAGTGATTTATTCAAATGGGTACGGCAAACTTCAATCCTTTCTTCGATGGTTGGTCCTGCAAGGTGTTCGCCAGTTTTGAAGAAGTGTTTTACCTCACGAAAAATCCAGGGGTAACCAATAGCTGCACGACCGATCATAATGCCATCTACCTCATATTCCATGCGCCAGTTGGCAGCTTTTTCAGGACTATCTACATCACCATTACCAAAAATCGGGATTTTGATGCGTGGATTACGTTTAATTTCGCGGATAAGCGCCCAATCTGCTTCGCCTTTATATAATTGTGCCCTGGTACGGCCATGGATGGTAAGTGCCTGGATACCTACATCCTGAAGTCGCTCGGCAACCTCGTAAACATTTTTAGTATTGTCGTCCCATCCTAAGCGGGTTTTTACGGTAACGGGCAAATGCGAAGCTTTAACTACAGCATCAGTCATTTTTACCATTTTATCAATGTCTTGCAGCAGACTGGAGCCTGCACCTTTACAAACTACATTTTTTACAGGGCAGCCGTAATTAATGTCGACTAAATCTGGTCCTGCGGCAGATGCTATTTCTGAGGCTTCGCGCATGTGCTCGATATCTCCACCAAAAATCTGGATGCCGATCGGTCTTTCATATTCGAAAATGTCAAGTTTTTGTCTGCTTTTTGCAGCGTCACGGATCAAGCCCTCCGAAGAAATAAACTCGGTATACATCATATCAGCCCCATTTTTTTTGCACACGTAACGGAACGGCGGATCGCTTACATCCTCCATTGGAGCCAGCAATAAGGGGAACTCACCTAAATCTATATTTCCTATCTTAACAGACATTTTCTATCTTCAACGATTAATAAAACATACAAAGGTACAAATAATGAATTTTGTAACACCCATCCGCAAAGGCAGCCACCCACTTTTACAGATATTTTTACTTTGCGTTTACTGGGCCATAGGTGCAGTAATATGCACATTATTAGGCTTTATAGCGGTTGCAATTGTTTATGGCACCTCGATATTTGGCGAATTTGGATCAATTATGAGTGGCGATCCTAAGTTTATAACAGCATTAAAAATAATTCAGATTTCGAGTTCTATAGGAATGTTTATTTTACCTCCTATCGTTTTAGCGTATACAGAAAGACAAAAACCGAATACTTTTTACGGGTTTAATAAACCTAATTTTCTTCCTTTTGTTTTGGTTTTTGCCATTATGGTAATGAGCATGCCTGTTATGGAATGGATAGCAGTTGTCAATCAAAAAATGGTACTGCCTGAGTTTTTGAAAGGACTGGAAAACTGGATGAAAATGAAAGAACAGGAAGCCATGAAAATGACCATTCAACTGATTACGGTGAGGAGTAACTGGGATTTTGTGGTTAACCTGCTGATGATTGCGGTATTGCCTGCTATTGGCGAAGAACTCTTTTTCAGGGCTGGGCTACAGGGTTCGTTGCAAAAAATGTTAGGCAATCCTCACATTGCCATTTGGAGTGCGGCCATTATTTTCAGTGCGATCCATTTCCAGTTTTATGGATTTTTGCCGCGCATGTTACTGGGTGCAGGTTTTGGCTATCTGTATTATTATAGCGGAAGTATCTGGTATGCCATGCTGGCGCACTTTTTAAACAATGCTTATGCGGTTTGTGCGGCTTTTTATATGCAAAAACACCATATACCGCTCGATAAAGCTGATGAACCTATTGGTTTTCCATGGTATGGCTATTTAATTAGTGCAATAATTACCATAGCTTTGTTTAAATTTTTTAAAGATAACGCAACACGTGAGCGAAAATTGGGTTAAAGTATATACCACCAGCGATGCCTTTGCGGCAGAGGTATTAAAACAGGGATTAACAGAAGCTGGCATCCCGGCGGTAACAATAAATAAACAGCTCTCAGCTTATAATATTGGCGAAATAAATGTTTTGGTAAATAAGATCGATTTCGATAAGGCCATAGAATATATCGTTGAAAACGAAATTGAATAGTGATAATGACCTTAAACCTTACACCCTTTACCTCTACCTAAAATGAAAACCAGGGCAATAACCGCTTTCTTTTTTACCATTGTAATGCTTGGCTCTATCCTTTTGGGGAGTTATACATTTACCCTATTTTACCTTGTTTTAAGCGTTTTATCTTTATTCGAGTTTTATAAGTTGATTAAAAATTCTGGCATCAGGCCACACCGGAATATTGGTTTGGCTGCCGGATCTTTGATATTCTTAATGGCTGCAGGTTTACATTACTTAAAATATGATGTGAAATACCTTTTGCTTTGTATTCCTTTGATTTTCTCGGTTTTTATTACAGAGCTATATAAGAAAAACAAGATTCCGTTTGCCAATATTTCTTACACATTTGTGGGTTTTGTTTATGTAACGATTCCTTTTTGTTTTTTTCACGCACTCGGCTTCTTAAAAAACTGGAACGAATATAACTTCCATTTTCCCCTGGCCTTTTTATTAATGCTTTGGGCAAATGATACGGGGGCCTATCTTTTTGGTGTAAAATACGGTAAACGAAAACTTTTTGAACGCCATTCGCCAAAGAAAAGCTGGGAAGGTTTTTTTGGAGGGATGTTTACCAGCGTGTTGGTTGCTTTTGGCCTTTCATTCTGGTTTACAGAAAGTCCGGCATGGGTATGGGCAGGTATGGCCTTATTAATTGCAAATTTTGGGACGCTGGGTGACCTGGTAGAATCGATGCTTAAACGCAGTCTCGATGCAAAGGACAGCGGCGGATTATTACCAGGGCATGGTGGTTTGTTAGACCGTTTTGATGGATTGTTATTGGCTGCACCGGTGGTTTATGCCTATTTGTATCTGATTTTGTATTAAATGTTTATTTTACCATAACTACAAAAGCACAAAGAAGTACTGGTTTTTATGCCAGAGCATCAATAAAAGCCACTACAACGTAATATTCTCTTTCTACCTGCTCACCTGTTTTACTCTGTACCTGTTCTAATTTTTTAAGGGTATTTTTAATTTGGAAGCCAGCACTTGCCAATAACTCCTGTACTTTTTCTACCTCATAAAGCGTAAAGCCATAAGCAGTAAAAGGAAGATTTTGCATAAATTTTTTATCTGCAAAGCATAAAGCAAAAATTCCATTTGGCTTTAAAACCCGCTTAATTTCGTTAAGGTATTTACCTGGATTGCTCCAGAAATAAATGGTATTGACGGTAAAAATTTTATCGAACTGATTATTTTCAAAAGGTAGCGTAGCTCCATCCGTTAACTCAAAATGGACAATGCCTTTATCAACAAAATCCTGATTGATTTTTTCTGCTTCGACAATAATTGTTTCTGAAATATCTGCGCCATAATACTTTAGATTTTCCGCTTTTGATAATAATTGGGCAATATGCCCACCATTACCATGGCCGATTTCTAAAACAATATCGTGGTTTTGAAGATTTAATGCATCAATGGCCGAGCTGGTCATTCCAAGATTACTGGCATGCATCATTTCCCCTGTTTTAATGCCTTGTTCGCCTTCTGGGCAGCTTAATTGTTTCGCAATATTTTTTAAATCTTCTTCTGAATGTTGATGCTCCATGATCAAATTTAAAGATTTAAACCTGATGATTTTTATACCATTATTTGATTACCTGTACCGGTTTTTTGTTTTCATCAATGGCTACAAAAGTAAAATCGCCATGTACGGCCAGTTCTCTTCCTTCGGCATACATCTGCTCAATATATATTTCTACATTAACTTTTAAACTGGTATTTCCTACATGATTAACCTTACCAATAAGTTCTACGATAGTACCTGCGGGAATTGGTTTTTTAAAATCTATCCTATCGCTGCTTACCGTTACCATGATCTGGCGGCTAAAACGCGTGGCGGTAATAAAAGCAACTTCGTCCATTAAATGCATGGCGGTACCGCCAAAAAGTGTATCATAATGGTTGGTTGTATTTGGGAAAACGGCTTTAAAAATACTGGTTTTTGAATTTTCTATTCTTTCTTCTAAGGTCATGGGGGTAAATATATGAGGAGTAAAAAGCTTTGACAACTTTCTGATTAGAAAGTTGTCAAAGTAAGTGGATTGCCATAGAGAAAAAGGATAGCACATAAACAAACTGTACCTGTCATATCTCTTTCAATGCTATTAAGTTATTTCACGATAAGGGTCTTCGACAAGCTCACACTGACACAATTGGTGAATGTTTAACTTAAGAGTATTTGTTTCTCAGTGGCAAAAAATAAGGCGAATTAATTTACCTGAAATTCTGCTGATAATACCTCTTCAGCTTTACGCATCTCTTTTGCCGCTTCAACCATTTCGATCAGCGCTTTTTTGGTTTCATCCCATCCGCGGGTTTTTAAGCCACAGTCAGGGTTTACCCAAAGTTGATCTGAAGGAATAACCGCTTTGGCTTTTTTGAGCAACTGAACCATTTCTTCGCGTTTCGGAACCCTTGGTGAGTGGATATCGTACACACCTGGACCGATTTCGTTTGGATATTTAAAATCGGCAAAAGCGTCCAATAGTTCCATTTGCGAACGTGAAGTTTCGATCGTGATTACATCGGCGTCCATATCGGCAATATTCTGGATGATATCGTTAAACTCCGAGTAACACATGTGTGTGTGGATCTGGGTATCGTCTTTTACGCCACTGGCTGATATTTTAAAAGCTTTAACCGCCCAGTTCAGGTAATTTTGCCAATCCGCCTTGCGCAAAGGTAAACCCTCTCTAATGGCCGGTTCATCAATCTGGATGATTTTAATACCCGCATTTTCCAGGTCGCAAACTTCATCGCGGATGGCCAATGCAATTTGTGTACAGGTTTCAGAACGGGGCTGATCGTTACGTACAAACGACCACTGTAAAATAGTTACCGGACCCGTTAACATGCCTTTCATGTATCTTGAGGTAAGCGATTGCGCGTAAGCGGTCCACTTCACCGTCATAGGTTCAGGGCGCGAAACATCACCAAAAATGATCGGCGGTTTTACACAGCGTGATCCATAACTCTGCACCCAACCGTTTTTAGAGAAAGCGAAACCGTCTAATTGCTCACCAAAGTATTCAACCATGTCGTTCCGTTCAAACTCACCATGTACGAGTACATCCAGATCGATTTCTTCCTGCCATTTTACCGCGTTTTTGGTCTCCTGGGCAATTAGATTATCATATTCTTCAACAGTAAAAGTTCCGTTTTTAAGCTTAGCTCTCCAGCTTCTTACTTCTGCTGTTTGTGGGAATGATCCAATTGTTGTAGTGGCATAAAAGGGTAGATTAAGCTCCTGTTGTTTGATTTTTCTGGCAGAAAATGGACTCAAACGTTCTGCATCCTGCTCCTTTAAAGCCAACACGCGCTCTTTTACTGCCGGATTATGGATGATTTTAGAAACTTTCCGGTTAGCAATTGCAATCTTATTTTCTTCGAGTTTTTGCAGGGTAGATGCAGGGCTTTCGTTGTTGATCAGTTTTTTTAAGGTTGCCAGCTCTGCAACTTTTTGTTTCGCATAGGCCAGCCATTCTTTAATTTCTGCCGATAAATTTTTCTCATTGGTTTCATTATCCAGATCAACCGGTGAGTGGATTAATGAGCAGGATGGTGCAATCCATACTTTATCCAATCCTCGTTTTTCTACCGCCTGATTGATGATGGAAACAGATTTTTCGAAATCGTTTTTCCAGATATTTCGTCCGTCTACCAAACCTAAAGAAAGAATGGTTTCGTTTTTTAAAGAAGCTAAAACGTCGTTTAACTGATCTTCTGCACGTACCAGATCGATATGTAAAACATTTACAGGCAATGAAGTAGTTAAAGCAAGATTGTTGCCTAAACCTTCGAAATAAGTCGCTAAAACGATCTTTAACCTTGGGAAAGCTTTTCTAATTTCCTTATAAACATACTCATAAGCTTTTTTGTCTTTTTCAGTTAAATCTAATGTCAAAAACGGCTCATCAAACTGAATATATTCTACATCCAAAGCATCTAAGCGAGATAAAATCTCGATATAAACCGGAAGCAGGTTTTTAATCAGGTCGATCTTTTCAAATCCGGCTTCTTTTTCCTTGCCCAATAAGAGATAGGAAACAGGACCAATTAGAACAGGTTTGGTAATAATACCCAGTTGTTTCGCCTCGTAAAACTCATCGATAATTTTGGTTGAGAAAAGTTTAAAAGGCTGATCTTTATAAAACTCCGGTACAATATAATGGTAATTGGTATCGAACCATTTGGTCATTTCCATTGCTACCACATCCAATCCTTCTTTTTGGTAGCCCCTTGCCATGGCGAAATAAAGATCAAGCTCTTCATTCCCTTTTTTTAGGATCACTTCGTTATACCTTTTCGGGATGGCCCCAAAAGTTAAGGAATGATCGAGTACGTGGTCGTAAAAAGAAAAATCGTTTGATGGAATCACATCAATGCCGGCTTCTTTTTGAAGTTTCCAGTTTTCGTGGCGAATGTTTTTGCCCACCTGAAGTACATTTTTGTACCCCGTTTTATCTGCCCAGTAATTTTCGCAGATTTTCTTTAATTCTCGTTGACTACCTATTCGCGGATAGCCCAGATTTTGCGTTAGCATCTCTTTTAAAGATTAAGTAAATAAATCGTTTAAAAGCTCAGAACTGTATTTTTTGAATACTTCTCCGTAAAAAATATAAAGGAAAGGTTATGGCACAGCCTGCCCGCTTATCAGCAAAAAGCTTAAAGCAAGCATATAAAATTTTAATTTTATGGTGTACAATCAGACCTGACCAATTACTTTATAACGCGAAAGTACCGTCAATTCAATATAGGCAGGTCTCCTGACTTATTCCCGATCTTATCGCCTTCCCATACCTAAATGGTACAGTGGCATGAATGATAAGACCGTTGTCTTTTTGGTAAAAGACAGAATTTACAGTTGCGCGACAGCTCGTGATTTGCACACGATTCCCTATTAATCCCGGGTGTAATTCCGGGAACCTGTATCGGTTGATGAAAAATAAAGTTAAGAACTTACATCAGTACAAATGTATGGATTAGGATTTGAAACTTGTAACAAATTTACAGCAAGCCATTTTAGGTGCCGATTCTCTATTATATTTGGTTACCTAACTAAACTACTTATTATGATAAAAAACTCCTTTAAAGGGCTTTGCATTGCTTTTTTAATGATAAATAGCTATGCAGTGCTGGCGCAGGAGGTACCAACGCCAAAATCTCATTTCGGTTTTGATATCGGCGACGATTATCAATTGGCCAATTATACCCAAACAGAAGCCTACTTTAAAAAGCTTGCGGCAGCTTCTAACCGTGTTAAACTGGTTGATATCGGTAAAACCGAAGAAGGCAGAAGTCAATATATGTTGATTGTTTCTTCACCTGAAAACCTGAAAAAATTAGATCGTTATAAAGAAATTTCACAACAACTGGCCCATGCTGAAATTACTCCTGAGCAGGCAAAAGCATTTGCACAGGAAGGAAAAGCAGTCGTTTGGATAGACGGAGGCCTTCATGCAAACGAGGTAGTTGGTGCCCATCAATTGATCGAAACAGTATACGAATTTGCTTCAAGAAAAGATGCGGAGACCTTACGCATTTTAGATAATGTAATCATCTTATTTACACATGCTAATCCGGATGGGCAGGAGCTGGTGAGCAATTGGTACATGAGGGATAAAGATCCAAAAAAAAGAACAACCTCAGGACTTCCTGTTTTGTACGAGAAATATGCCGGGCATGATAATAACCGTGATTTCTTTATGTTAAACCTTAAAGAAACACAAAATATCGGTCGTCAGCTTTTTGTAGAGTGGATCCCTCAGATTATGTATAACCACCATCAGGCTGGTCCGGCGGGAACGGTTGTTGCTGGTCCGCCCTACCGCGACCCATTTAATTATGTTTTCGATCCCATCATATTAACCAGTTTGGATGCAGTTGGTGCGGCCATGCACAACAGGATGAACGTAGAAAACAAGCCGGGTTATACGCAGCGGGGAGGATCGGTTTATTCTACCTGGTACAATGGCGGATTAAGGACCACCACTTATTTTCATAACATGGTTGGACTTTTGACCGAAATTATCGGGAATCCTACCCCATCCGAAATTCCTTTGGTTCCTTCCCGTTTGTTGCCGAGCGGAGATTCGCCAAACCCGGTTACGCCGGGAAAATGGTACTTTAAAAACTCTATCGATTATTCGGTTTCGTTAAACTATGCAGTTTTAGGTTATGCACAGCGCTACCGCGACGAATTATTATACAACATTTACCAGATGGGCCGAAATTCCATTGAGCGGGGCAAAAAAGATACCTGGTCCTTCTCTCCAAAGAAAATTGAAGCCATTAACAACGCTGCAAAAGGTGAAAAAATTGGCCCTATTATTGGTGGAGATGCTGATTTTAAATCAAGAATGCAGATTAGTATGAAAGCTTTTGACACGGTGATGAAAGCGCCTGCAAACCGTGATCCACGGGGTTATATTTTATCTGCAGATCAGCCCGATTTTAACTCTGCCATTAAGTTTTTAAATGCATTGATTAGAACGGGCATTGTGGTACAAAAAGCAACAGTTACATTTACCGTTGCAGGGAAAAATTACCCTGCAGGGAGCTACGTGGTCAAAACCGATCAGGCTTTCCGTCCACATGTTTTGGATATGTTTGAGCCACAGGATCACCCAAATGATTTCAAATACGAAGGTGGTGCACCAATTCCACCTTATGATGCCGCTGGCTGGACTTTGGCTTATCTGATGGATGTGAAATTTGACCGCATTCTGGATGATTTTTCAGGTCCGTTTGAGAAAAATCCTTACGGAGAATTATTAAAGCCAGAAAATAAATTGCCAAATGGATCGGGTTATGTGTTAAGTGCTGCACAAAATGATTCTTACACTACAGTTAATGATTTATTAAAGAACAAAGTTGAGGTTTACCGTTCTTCCGAAAATGGCGATTTTTATGTTTCTTCAGCTGGAAAATCAGTGTTGGAAAAAGCAAACATCAAATTAAAAACAGCATCGGCTCCGAAAAATAAAATCAAGATATCTACAGCGAGAATTGCCCTTTGGGATACTTATGGAGGCTCGATGGCTTCGGGTTGGGTTAGGTTTTTAATGGAACAGTACCACTATAATGCCACAGTAATTTATCCGCAGGATATTGATGCTGGCAATTTGAAATCTAAATACGATGTAATTGTTTTTGTAGGTGGCGCTATTCCATCGGTGCAGGGTGCAGGTGGGGGAAACAGATCTTTTGGACCAAAGGCAGACGAAATTCCTCAGGAATTTAGAAACCGTTTAGGCAGGGTCAGCCCTGATAAATCAATCCCCGAATTAAAGAAATTTTTAGAAGCTGGTGGAAATATTGTAACCATTGGTAGCAGTACCAACCTGGCTTATCACTTAAACCTTCCCGTACGTAATGCGATGGTAGAAATTGTAAACGGAGAAGAAAAACGATTACCTGCTGAAAAATATTATGTTCCCGGGAGTGTGTTAAATGTAGGCGTAGATACTACTTTATCATCAAACTGGGGAATGGAAAAGGAAGCCGATGTTTATTTCGACAATAGTCCGGTTTTTAAGCTTACTGGTGATGCCATTGCTTCTGGTAAGATTAAACCATTAATGTGGTTTGAAAATGCTACACCGCTTCGCAGTGGCTGGGCCTGGGGCCAGGCTTACCTGCAGGATGGGGTAACTGCTTTTGAAGCAAAAGTTGGCAAGGGCAAATTGCTTGCTTTCGGACCGGAAATTGCTTTCAGGGCGCAAACGCACGGTACTTTTAAACTGATATTTAACCAGTTGTATAAATAGTTATAATTGAGTTTCTGGTAATGTTGAGCTTGTTGTCAGTCGTCATTCCCGCGCAGGCGGGAATCGTAATGCACCTGTAAACCTACCAAGCATTAAGATTCCCAATCAAGTTGGGAATGACGGTTTGTCGTAGCAGATCAATTTATTAAGATTTTCTTATCAATGTATATGGATTTTTGTACAATAAATTGCCTCTCAGAATGACATTCTATGATTAATATAGAAGCCACTATCCCAAACGATAGTGGCTTTTTACTTTGGCCTTACTATAGCCAATTATAATCCGCTTAATTTTGTGTTATGAAAGTAGAAATCTGGTCGGATGTAATGTGTCCGTTTTGCTATATCGGGAAAAGACATTTTGAACAGGCGATAGAAAAATTGCCCTTCAGAAATGAAATTAAAATAGATTGGAAGAGTTTTCAACTCAATCCGGAGTATCACAATACCAATAATGAAACGGTTTATGATTACCTTTCGAGGAGTAAAGGAATGCCGGTTGAGCAAGCCAAACAGATGACGAAACAAGTGGTTGATATGGCGACAAATGCAGGCTTAAGCATCGATTTTGATACCAATATCCCTGCTAATACCTTTAATGCGCACCGTTTGATTCACTTGGCAGCAAAACATGGTCTTCAGGATTTAGCTGAAGAGAAATTATTTGAAGCTCATTTCGTAAACAGCAAAAATATTGGGGAAACCGATGTTTTAGTTGATCTTGCTGTAGAAATTGGTTTGGATAAAGATGAAGCTGTAGCAGTTTTAAACAGTGACCAATTTGCCGAAGCCGTTCGCTACGATATTTATGAAAGCCAGAATTTAGGCATCCGTGGCGTTCCTTATTTTGTAATGGACCGCAAATATGGTGTTTCGGGTGCTCAGCCTGTTCAGGCTTTTACCGATGCGCTTACCCAAAGTTTTACCGAGTGGAAAGAAACTCAGCCGAAAACCACACTTACCTCATTAAATAAAAATGACGATGCGGTTTGTGATGAAAATGGCTGTAAGATATAGAATTGTTTCCCGCAGATTACGCGGATAGCCGCAGATTTTTTCTGCGATAAATGTTAATCTGCGGATTTTTACAGATTAGTCGTCATCTCGACTGGAGCGCAGCGCAATGGAGAGATCTACTCAGAACGGTCGTCTTTCCCGCGCAGGTGCGAATCTTAATGCAACCTGGAACCCCACTAAGGCGTTACGATTCCCAATCAAGTTGGGAATGACGATTCATCTATGCTATCATTCTTAACTACCGATTTTGATTCTTCAACGGCGTTAATAAATACTCCAATCCATTCACCCGAATTTCAAACATCGTAGCCATCAAATCGCCCAATTTACCTTTCGGGAAGCCCTTATCCTTATACCAAAGCAAATAACTTTCAGGGATATTGCAGATCAGGTAACCTTTATATTTTCCATAAGGCATTTGCATTTTCACTAAATCGAGCAATAAGGTTGGGTCTAACATTTATAATATAAAATCTAAATAATTTTCTTTGTTAATTATGGAAAAGGTGGCTTGAGGATAGTTTTTAGCAAAAAAACCTGGTATCTTTTTCTTTTGGTTTCCCCATTTGAAATCGGCAGCTAAAATTTCTCCATTGTTAATTTCAATAAGATCTATTTCCTGCTGGTCATAAGTTCTCCAAAAGTAATATGTGGAGTTTTGCTGTTCGTATTCCATTTTTTTGATCCGCTCACTAAAACAGTAATTTTCCCATAAAATACCCTGATCATTGCGTAATGCTAATAACCTGAAATCATTAACGATTGCATTCCGGATGCCATTGTCGTAAAAATACCATTTGGATGACTTTGTAACCTCTTTCCGTAAATTGTTACTGTATCCGCCAACTTTATAGATGATAAAAACCTTCGAAAGTAAATCAAGATAACGGTCTACTGTATTTTTGCTGATGCCCAAAGTACGGGAAATTTCATCAATTGAAACTTCCGATCCTACCTGATAGGCAATAAGCTTTAATAATTCCAGCAGTTTAGCGCTATTTTGGATGTTCTCATACATCAAAATGTCTTTTAACAGATATGATTTAACCAGTTCCGTCAAATATTGCGCTTTTTCAGCCAATGAGTTTAGATGAAACAACTCCGGATAAGAACCGAAAATTAATCTTTCTTCAAGGTTTTGGGTAGTTTGTAGTGCATTTTCCTTCTCATTTAATTCAACCTGTGCTATCGGGTATAGATAATAGGTTAAACTTCTTCCGGTTAAAGGTTCACCGGTTTGGTTCGATAAGTCGAAAGTAGATGAGCCACTTGCAATTATGGTGAGGTCTTTAAAAGTGTCGATTAATAGCTTTAGTATTTTTCCGATTTCGGGTATAACCTGGGCTTCATCAATAATAAGTAGTTTGGCATTACCCAAAACCCTTTTATAATTTGCCGCCGTGCGGCTTGCCAGCAATAGTTGTACATCCTGATCTTCTCCATTTAAAGACAGATGGTTGCATCTTTAATAAGGTTCTCTATTGGCCAGGTTTTACCTACCCGTCTTGTTCCGAAAATCAGGATAACTTTATTATTCCCAATTTTATTGAGAATAATAGGTTTCAAAGATCTAACAATTTGACTGCTCATTTAAGTCAAATATAGTAAAAAACGTTAATTCAGTCAATAGACTGACTCAATTAACGTTTTAGTCGATAAGTTCTAAAGTTTCGATTGCTTCCTCAACGGTTTTTACATGATCAAAAGCAATCCTTAACGTATTTTTTACCTCTTTTAAATTGCACATCCGCGGATGGTTCTGTGCAAAGGTTAAAATTTTGGTGAAGGTATTCGAGTCGAAATAAGCCGATTGTTTATCGCTTAAGAAATATCCACGCAAACTATTTTTCTTGAAACTGATTTTCTCAAAACCTAATTTCTTACCCAGCCACTGCAAACGCACGACACTAAGCATGGTTTTAACCTGTGGAGGAACTGGTCCGAAACGGTCGGCCAAATGTTTTTCAAAAATGGCGAGTTCTGCTTCATTATCAAGTTTAGAAAGTTCAGTATATAAATTATAGCGCTCAGTAATATTGGTAATGTAAGCATCTGGAATGTACAACTCCAGGTCCGTATCTACTTGTGTAAAGCCCACAAACGGACGGGCAGGTTCATTTTCGAACAGGCCTTTAAATTCAGCTTCTTTTAATTCCTGAATGGCTTCGTCCAATATTTTATGGTACATTTCAAAACCTATTTCGGCAATGAAACCACTTTGCTCTGCACCCAATAAATTTCCGCTTCCACGAATATCCAAATCGCGCATGGCCACATTAAAACCACTGCCAAGATCAGAAAACTCTTCTATTGCGCTTAAACGCTTACGAGCTTCGGAGGTTAGGGTAGATAAAGGTGGCGAAAGTAAATAACAGAAAGCTTTTTTATTGCTTCGTCCAACCCTGCCGCGCATCTGGTGCAGATCGCTCAAGCCAAACATGTGTGCATGGTTGATGATGATGGTATTGGCGTTCGGAATATCTAAACCAGCTTCGATAATGGTAGTGGCTACTAAAACATCCTTTTCACCATTAATGAAATCAAGCATAACATCTTCCAGTTGGTCGCCGTCTAACTGCCCGTGCGCAATACCAATTCTTGCCTTTGGAACCAGTTTCTGGATCAGCCCACCCAATTGCATCAGGTCGTTAACCCGGTTATGGATAAAGAAAACCTGTCCGCCACGGTCTAATTCGAACTGAACGGCTTCCTGGATCAATTTATCATTAAATACATGTAATTCGGTACTTACTGGTTGTCGGTTTGGTGGTGGTGTACTGATGATCGATAAATCCCTTGCCCCCATTAAAGAGAAATGCAATGTTCTTGGAATTGGCGTTGCGGTGAGCGTTAAGGTATCGACGTTTACACGTACTGCTTTTAACCGTTCTTTTGCGGTAACGCCAAATTTCTGCTCTTCATCAATAATCATGATGCCGAGATCTTTAAACTTCACATCCTTGCTCAATAAACGGTGTGTACCGATTAAAATGTCAACTTTACCTGCAGCAGCTTCGGCCAAAGTATCTTTAATCTGTTTACTGGTTTTAAAACGGTTAATGTAATCAACCGTAACCGGAAAATCTTTTAAACGTGAAGAGAAGGTTTTGAAATGCTGTAAGGCTAAAATAGTAGTTGGTACCAATATCGCGGCCTGTTTGCCCTCTGCTACCGCTTTAAATGCCGCACGTACGGCAATCTCTGTTTTTCCAAAGCCTACATCACCGCACACCAAACGGTCCATTGGATGTGGCGATTCCATATCCTTTTTCACATCCTGAGTCGCTTTTAATTGATCGGGGGTATCTTCATAAATAAAAGAAGCCTCCAGTTCAGTTTGTAAATAGCTATCTGGAGAAAATGCTGTTCCGGCCTGGGTTTTGCGCAAGGCATAAAGCTTGATTAAGTCCCGGGCGATATCTTTAACTTTTTTTTTAGTAGTTTTTTTTAGCTTATCCCAGGCATCCGTACCCAGTTTATTCATCTTGGGTACACCACTTTCTTTGCCACTATATTTGGCGATGCGGTTTAATGAGTTGATGTTTACATAAAGCAGGTCGTTATCCGCATAAATTAAACGGATCATCTCTTGCGTTTTGCCATTTACCTCTACTTTTTCAAGCCCGGCGTATTTGCCGATCCCGTGATCGATGTGCGTAACGTAATCGCCGGATTTCAGTTCTCTTAAATCTTTCAGGGTAATGGCCTGACTTTTCTGATAACCTTTTTTAAGCTTGTATTTATAGTAACGATCAAAGATCTGGTGATCGGTGTAAAATGCCGTTTGTATATGCGGATCAACAAAACCCTCTCGCAACATGCTGTTGATCGGTGTAAATTTGGCCGTTTTATCAATATCCTCTAAAATGGCATATAAACGTTCGATCTGCTTTGGCGAATCGGTAAAAATAAAATTGACAATTCCTGCTTTTTCATTCTCCTTTAGGTTATGGATCAGCAGGTTAAAATCTTTATTGAAGGATGGCTGGGGTTTGGTCTCGAACTCGAAACGATTATCTGTTTTATAAAAAAACTGTTTGCCGAATTCTACCAAGGGGAAATCCTGAAGGTGATCGCCCAATAATTTTTCATCGCTGAAAGCAAATTTAGGATCAATCCACTCTGGGTTTTGGGTTTTATCTGCCACTGGCAAAGCTTTCCAGAGTTCAACAGCTTTTTTATATCCTGCTTTAACAATGTCTAAAGTAAACTCTACATCTTTAAACCAGAGCTGGGTATCCTGATCAATATAATCGAGGATGCTAATATTACTTTCCGTTAAAAACTTGGCCTGTACATTGGGCACAATTGTCAACGATTTAACATCGGCCACCGAAAGCTGGCTTTCGATCTCGAAACTTCTGATGCTTTCTACCTCATCGCCAAAAAATTCGATACGGTAGGGAAGATCAGAGGAGAAAGAAAAGATATCTACAATACCCCCACGGATAGAAAACTGCCCCGGCTCATAAACAAAATCCCTTCGGTCGAAATCGTAATCAATTAAAAATTCATTGATAAAATCGATACCCAATTTTGCTCCAAGGCTGATTTCCAACGTGTTTTTTTCTAAAGCGGAACGATCAATCACCTTTTCGGCAATGGCTTCGGGATAAGAAACTACAATTTTTCCGTATTCCGAATCGTGGTTCAGTTCATTCAATACCTCTGCACGGGCCAATACATTGGCTGTATCTACCTGCGTAAAATCGAAAGATTTCCGGTAAGAAGAAGGGAACAGTAAAACCTGTTTATCCAGTACGCTTTCCAGGTCCGACTGGAAATAGGCAGCTTCTTCCCTGTCCGGCAAAACGAACATGATGGGCTTGTGTAATAAAAAATAAGAAGAAAGGGCAACAATAGCATCGGCTGAGCCCACCAATCCCTTTAATTGTATCTTTGGGTTTCTGGTCGCATTCAACGCTTTGGTAAATTGGGTTACCCTATCGTCGGTTTTGTATCGGTTTATTAAATCTCGAATGTTCAAGGCACAAAAATAAGCTTATCTTTTAATATTAACCCGCAATTTGTGTAAAGGTTTTTTTAACTATTTTTGGCTGGGTTGTGATATGGAAATCAGATTTGGGAAAAAACGAAAACTTATTCTTAGATGGTATCGTTCGTTTGGTCGAAATATATCCCCCTTTCGTCGATTAAGGGCAAATCGGTGTAACAAAGGTAGTTCTATAGCCTCTAAATTGTATAAAAAGTGAAACAATGAAGTACATTAAAAGCTTTCCACTAGAACTTTTTTTCTGGTTAACAGCTTTAATATTACTGGCAACAGCGAATGGCCACGAGCATCATTTTACACTTTGTCCTTTAGCCAATTTGGGTTTTAAGGATTGGTGTCCGGGATGTGGTATAGGCAGGTCGATCAGTCATATTTTACATGGCGAGTTTACCGAAAGCTTTTCCGAACATTGGTTTGGGTTTCCGGCACTTTTGATCATCGTTTATAGAATTTACACATTGATAAAAAATAAAAAGAAGTTTAAAATTTTACCAACAAATACATAGAAACCATGGATATATTTCAATCACCTCTAATGTCGTTACCAGGTATAACACCAGAGGAATACTCATATTTACAACAAGCAACAACCGGTTTAACTGAAGAGCAGTTGCGTAATTTTCTGATGGTTTACAGCAGCAAAAGAAAAAATCCATCAGATATGTTGATTTTCTGTTTAATCGGGCTATTTGCTGTTCCAGGATTACAAAGGTTTATTATCGGCCAGATCGGCATGGGTATTTTGTACCTTTTAACCGCAGGTTTGTGCTTCATCGGATCAATTATCGATGTGGTAAACCACAAAACACTAGCTTTTGAGCACAACCAGAAAATGGTTTTCGAAAGTTTACAGATGGTAAGAATGGGCGGTGGATTTCAGCAGGCAGGAAAATTTTAGGATAATCATCATTTGATATTTAAACCTCGCAGGTTTCAAAAACCTGCGAGGTTTTTAAGTTACTAAGCGAACCTAAGAGCCACACGCTGTTAAATAAACCCGATAGCAGCGAAAAAGCCCGAAGGTGAGGAACGGGCCAGGGCTTTGAAGCGTATAGCGGGGCTGAAGTCGCTATAAAAACCGAAACCCTCATTTCCAAAAAACATTCACCACCTAAGCCACCTGAGAACATCTAAGGAAAACGCTTTAGCTTATTGCTGTCTCTTTTAGCTTTGCAAATTTTCGAAACCTGCAGGCTTTATTTATATTTATCGAATGAAATTAGCTGAAATTACCAATTATTTAGAAAGCATCGCGCCGCTTAATTATCAGGAAGATTATGATAACTCTGGCTTGATTGTGGGCGATCCGAATATGGAAATCCGGGCTGCTCTGGTGGCTTTAGATTGCGTGGAGAAAATTGTAGATGAAGCCATTTCTACGGGCTGTAACCTCATCATTACCCATCATCCTATTGTTTTTAAAGGACTAAAAAAGCTGAACGGCAAAAATTATGTGGAACGTGTAGTGTTAAAAGCCATTAAAAACAACATTGCACTTTATGCCATTCATACCAATTTAGACAGCATCCACACGGGCGTAAATGCGAGGATCTGTGAACGTTTGGGCTTAACAGGCACCAAGGTACTTTCGCCAAAGGCCGGATTGTTAAAAAAACTGGTTACTTATTGTCCACAGGCGCAAGCCGAACAATTGCGGTCAGCATTGTTTTATGCCGGAGCGGGGAACATTGGTAATTATAGCGAATGTAGTTTCAATGCCGATGGTTTTGGCACATTTAAGGGAAATGAAGATTCAGACCCCTTTGTGGGTGAAAAAGGTATCCGCCACCGCGAAAACGAAGTAAGGATTGAAATGGTGTACCCTACCCAGGCCGAGCGCAAAATTTTGGTTGCTTTGTTCGAAAACCATCCTTATGAAGAAGTAGCTTACGATATCTATAAACTCGAAAATAAACACCAGTTGGTTGGTTCGGGCATGGTGGGCTGGCTGGAATATGATATGGACGGCTACGACTTCCTGCACCTGGTAAAAGACAGGATGCAGGCAAAAGTGATTCGGCATACAGAAGTAACTGGTAAAAGAATTAAAAAAGTGGCCGTTTGTGGTGGTTCAGGAAGTTTTCTTCTAAAAGAGGCCATTGCTGCCGGAGCGGATGCTTTTATTACCGCAGATTTTAAATATCACGAGTTTTTCGATGCAGAGGAAAAATTGATCATTGCCGACATCGGACACTTTGAAACTGAACAATTTACCTCGAATTTATTGCTTGAAATTATTCAGAAAAAATTTACTAACTTTGCAATCCGTTTAACGGAGCAAAATACAAACCCCATAAATTACTTGTTTTAATGGAACAAACCGTAGAACAAAAGCTAAAGG
>Ga0157371_10000364_pt1 | contig 57324 bp, 43 predicted proteins | sample C45metaG_FD_113462 | JGI IMG/M metagenome (GOLD analysis project Ga0157371, IMG submission 113462) | Corn rhizosphere microbial communities from Kellogg Biological Station, Michigan, USA - C4-5 metaG | ecosystem: Host-associated > Plants > Roots > Rhizosphere > Soil | place: USA: Michigan... | reverse complement strand
ACGGAGAATACCACAATACAGAAACTGGCGGTGATGATCAGGTCCCGGTATGGGCTATCCGGAAGTGATAAAGCCAGTGCAACCGAGATTCCTCCTCGCAGACCGCCCCAGGTTAGGATCAGACTATTGTTAATGTGAATTCGTAGGGTTCTTCGTAGCAGAACCAATGGGAGCACGATACTAAGTAATCGCGCCAGCAGCAAGGTAAAGATGGATATTATACCGATCCAGATGTAACTTCCGGTGAAGGAAACCGAGACCAGCTGTAGACCGATCAACACGAACAACAAAGTATTCAGCAGCTCATCGATCAATTGCCAGATGCGGCCGAGATACTCGCCTGTTTTTGGGTCACCAGCAGAGGTTTCAAAACACCTACTGCCCACCAGCAATCCCGCACCGACCGCCGCAAGAGGAATGGAAACGTGGAGCAGGCCAGAAAGAACACAAATGGCCATGACCAGGGTAATGGAAATGAGCACAACGGTTTGGAAATCGGAAACTGAGCGCATCATACGATACGCGATCCAGCCAAGGATACCGCCCAATGCAAAACCCCCAATCACTTCCTGAGCAAATAACAAGGCCACACTTCCGAATGAAAAAGCCTTATCCGGTACGATGATAATTTCCAGGAAAGTAATAAAAAGGACAATGCCTATTCCGTCGTTGAACAGAGACTCTCCTGAGATAATGTTTTCAAGACGGGACGGCATCTTGGATTCTTTCAGTAGGGCAGCTACCGCTACGGCATCCGTTGGTGCAGCAAGAGCACCAAAGACCAGACAGTAGATGAAAGGGACATGGAGGCCTAGCCAGGCGGTCACATAGAACGTTATCGTCCCAAATAGAAATGCAGAAATAACCACACCGACTGTACTGATGACGAGCACCGGGATTAAATTCTTTCGAAGTTTATTAATGTCGATATGTAAGGCACTTGCAAACAACAGGAACCCCAGCATGACATCTAAAAGTGTCTTTGAAAAATCAATCTCCTCGGAAAGCACAAAAACAAGATGGCTGAAAATAGGAAAGAATTTTCCGGCAAAGAGGGTAAACAGGGCTGAAATAATCGCCAGGAGCATGACGCCAATTACGCTGGGAAGTTTAATCCATCTGGCATTGATAAAGCTAAAGAATGTACTAATTCCGCATAAGAGTGTGATTACTGTAAATATTTCCATGTAATGTCCTTTGGTGCCTAAGGTACCAAATTATGGAGTGCGATGAAAAATCCTGGTAAACTTTACGGTTTTTTATAGTTCCAGTTGGTCGCATTTTGGAAGTACAAAAGGGCAGTTAGAACTGTTGCAAAAAGAAAAGGTCCTGCTTGATATAGCAGGACCTTTTCGATCAGGTATGAGTTGTTTGATTAGAGTTGGATGTCGTTATCAGAGGTTGCATAAAGGCCAATTAAACTGCCTGTGAATCCACCGGCAACATTGGTCGTTAATATATCACCGGATACTGTACCGCCTACATTTTGATAATCCTTTTTGTCAACTGCGTAGCTAAACATATACTTATCACCATTGGCTTCAACCTTTAGTTGAACTGGTTTACCAGCATTGATCTTTTCACTAGCCAGGATGGTTGTCTTACCCTTCTCCGTTCTTGCCAGAACCAGGTAATCTTCTTTTCCTTTTTTAGTCAGGCCAAAAACGTAATTAAAGCCTTCACTTTGATAACAAACAAGACCTGACAGTTCTTTTGCCGATTTCGGCGTAAAAGTTAACCGGACACTCGCATCAAAGGTTTTGTGCTGCTGTCTGTAAAAGAGAGTGGAAGTTGGCACGTGCGCCTTAATACTTTTTGCGAAGGGGGTAATCCTTAATCCATCCTTGGTTTGGTTTACAAAGTCCTCACGTGGCCCACGTACACCGATCCACCTCATGTCCAGTTTTGGATCTGTGAACTTGTCTTTAAATGTAAAGTTCCCGTTTGGTAGAAAGCCATTTTTGCCCGTCTGGTTCTTTACGCCCGCTGGGGTTTTGATCGATGGTTTAAGTGGTACCAGGCCATTAATAAAGACCGGGAACTCACCACTCCAGTCGACAGGTAACATGAAAGTCTCGCGTCCGGTTGTAACCTGGTCTTTCTCATTCGGGCGGATCCCTAAGAATACGGCATAGTATTGACCATTTGGTCCTTCCACTAAGTCTGCATGACCGGTCCAATCCATTTTATTGGCTCTTTTTGCTGGAAAGTAACGTTGGGTTAGGATGGGGTTGTTTGCAGCTGGCTTAAATGGTCCGGTTGGACTATCGCTTATAAATATAACTTCGCTGTGCCAGTCGCCCGTTCCACCTTCAGCACACATCAGGTAATATTTACCATTCTTTTTATAAATATGCGGCCCTTCAATCCAAATGGGCTTTTGCTTGATATCTGTTCCACCGTCTACAATGATCTTATCTGAACCAGGAACAATACGGTCGGTGTTCAAATCATACTCCCAGATTTTAATGACCCGGTGGCCTTCATAGAGAACTTTCCCGGTTGGAGGCGCATCGTTATGCACCACGTATGCCTTTCCGTTATCATCGAAGAACAAAGAGGGATCAATACCATCAAAATCAAGCTTCACCGGATCACTCCAGCCCTTTAACGGATCTTTGGTCTTGACAACCATATTGCCGATACCGCCAGCAATTTGTGTGGTGATCATGTAAAAGGTATCATTACTTGGATTGTATTTAATATCCGGTGCATAAATTCCCGCTGAGATACCTGAATTCTGAACCTTTAACTGGGATGCCCGATCCAGCACATGGCCGATCTGTTTCCAGTTCACCAGATCATTGGAGTGAAATATAGGTACGCCGGGAACCATAGCAAATGAAGAGTTAACTAAATAGTAGTCGTTTCCTTTTCGTGTGATACTTGGATCCGGATAGCAACCTTGAAGAATAGGCGTGTAGAATTCATCATCGGCAAGTGGATGGTCTTTATACACCTGATCGTTGCCTTCATAAACAAAATTGGTAAATAAAGGTGTGTCTTTGGATGCCTTGTTCCGTACCTGGGCCGTGGAGCCGGAGTAAATAAAAAAGGATAGGAGCAATACGGCTAATTGTCTTTTGCCGGGGTAATCTGATCGGAATACATTCATGTTTACAATTTAATAGATGCAGGCTTTAATTAGTAAAAGGTAAGAAACCAAAAATAGCCCGGATGTAGCAGACATGATGTGCATAAATGAAGAAGATTATAGAACAAATGTCGAAATCGCCCCGGCTGGATTGTAAACACGGTTTTCTGCTGGAACTATTGTCTTTTTAACTGAAATGACTACCTTTAAGTGAACCAAATATTACTGAACGACTCCAAATGCTGTTGAACGTAGCTTTAAAAAAGGCGGGATTAATCATCCTCTGCCTGGTATTTTCCTTACGTGTATTCGCACAAAAGCCAGAACTTAATTTCACTACTTTCACGTCTAAAGACGGGCTTTCATCCAATACGGTATTTGCCACACTTAAAGATCATTTTGGTTTTTTGTGGATTGCTACGGAGGATGGTCTTAACCGTTTCGACGGCACATCCTTTAAAATATTCAGGCACCTGAGTGAAAGCCAGGGCTGCCTTTCCGCAAATCACGTCACGACCCTTTTCGAAGATTCCGATGGTACCCTATGGGTCGGCACCAATGGTGGTTTTGTTTGTATATACGATCGCAACAAGGATGCATTTATAGATCTAGGAAAGGTCAATGATATCAAGCTTGGGATTGCTGCCACCTCCATTGCAGAAGATGAAAAGGGAGATATCTGGATCTCCTCGTATAGCGGCTTATATGTTGTAAACCGAAAGACGCACAAGATTATCCGGGTATACCAATACAACAACAAGCCAGGTCAAATAAATACAAACACGGTTATTGCTGTGTTGAAGGATTCGAAAAACAACATGTGGGTCGGCACCAATGCCGGCTTATTTCGCTACAACAGAAAAAAGGATGCATTTACACGGTTTTTATATGTGGAAGGCGGTCCTTTGGTTCAGCCAAATGCCTTTGTTATGTCGCTGGCTGAAGATCATAAGGGAAGAATTTTGGTAGCCACACAAGCCGGACTTCATGTACTTACGCAGGGGGGAAATCCAGTCCGGAGCTATAACCGCTCTGGTTTCGGGACCTCAAGCATTAGCAGTGACATTATTTACACGGTCAAGGTGGCTAGAAATGGCTTGGTTTGGCTTGGTACAGAAGAAGGTCTGAACCTCATCAATCTGGAGCGGGATTCAGTCTATACCTATCGGGCGGACCGAAGAAATGACAGAAGCATAAAGGGTAAGTCGATACGCTCCATCGGCTTTGATGATGAGGGTATCAGTTGGGTGGGCACCTTTCAAGGGGGTATCAGTAAATATGATCCGAACTTTACCAGCTTTAACCGCATAGAAAGCAATGCATTTGATAGTCGAGGTTTACGGGCACCGGTAGTCACATCTTTCGCCGAGCTCCCTGGAAAAGGGGTGTTTGTTGGTACGGATGGTGGGGGTGTCGACTTCTTCCAGCCGGAAAGTGGTTCCTTTCGGGCTATTCCTATTTTACCTGCCGGGGAACTCAAAAAGAATGTTTCTGTGCTGGCGCTGGAAAGGACACGCAGCAATCAGCTTTGGGCGGGAACATTTCTCGATGGTGTTTATGTGGTTGACCTGGCCTCCGGTAAGCGAACACATCTCACTCGAGGTAATGGTCCTACAGACCTGAATTTTACCGATGTATTTTGTATTAAGGAGGACAGGAACGGATTTGTATGGATCGGCACAAACGGAGGCGGCGTGAATTTGTACAATCCGAAGACAGGGACCATACAGAAGCTATTAAACAATCCCGATAATCCGGAAGATCCGAAGGTGCTTTCCCATCCTGTGATCAGGGCGTTCGAAGAAGACCGCAATGGAAATATGTGGATAGCCAGCTTCGGTGGGGGAATCTCGGTGTGGAATGCAACAGAAAAAAAATTCACATTCTATACGAAAAACAAGAATAATCTGGCCAATGATTACATTACAACCATTCACGAAGACAAGAACGGTAATATATGGGTAGGAACGTTTGGTGGGGGACTGAATCTTCTAAATAAAAAAACAGGACGCTTTATCGCTTTTGCAGACAATAGTGGGCTTGCAAATAATGTGATTCAGAAAATTATCGAGGATAACAGCGGAAAAATATGGGTAAGCACCAACTCTGGCCTGAGTAGTTTTGATCCGGTACAGAAACGGTTTAAGAATTACACGCACCACAACGGACTTCAGAATAGCCCTTTCGTACTTGGTGCCGGACTCTCGTTAGCGGATGGCACATTATTTTTTGGTGGTCAGGAAGGTTTTAACTATTTCAAACCTTCCATGTTGAGAACCAACAGGAACGTTCCGTCGGTTGTACTAACGGGCTTGCGCGTCAACAACGCAACGGTGATACCCTCCGAAGATGGGCAGATTAAACAGTCTATTTTACTTACTGATCGGATTGATCTCAAGCATAGAGACAATTTCTCGATCAGTTTTGTGGCTTTGAATTATACCTTGTCTGAACAAAATAAATATGAATACAGGCTTAAAGGAGTAGATCGCAGCTGGGTTGTGGCCAGCAAGGAACACACTGCCTATTACACGAACCTGGATCCCGGGAAGTACGTTTTTGAAGTGAGAGCAAGTAATAACGATGGAATCTGGAGTAAACAAGGACGGTCGGTCATCATCTACGTGTCGCCACCTTTTTGGCGAACCACATACGCCTACTTGTTTTATGTTTTCGCATTGGGTAGTCTGGTCTTTTGGATGCGCAGCCAGGGTATTAAGAAACTTAAAGCCAAATTTGCGTTGGAAAGAGAGCGACTGGAGGCTAAACAATTGATTGAACAGGAGCGGCGCCAGGCAGAACATCTGCGACAATTGGACGCCATGAAAATTAAGTTTCTAACCAATCTGAGCCATGAATTTAGAACGCCGCTTTCTTTGATTGTTGGACCGGTTGAAACCTTAATTCAATCCATCAAGGAACCGCATTATTCAACGCAGTTGGCCATGATTCGGCGGAACGGCCGCCGTTTGTTAAATTTGGTCAACCAACTTCTTGACTTCCGCAAAATGGAAGAGCACGAGCTTAAGATCCACCTGAGCAGTGGTGATATCATTGATTTTGTAAAAGACACCACAAGTTCATTCAATGATGTTGCAGACCGGAAAAAGATCCATTATACCTGTACATCAGGTCTGCCTTCGGCTTTTGTGTTGTTTGATCAAGATAAGATTGAACGTATTCTCTTTAATCTGCTTTCTAACGCCTTTAAATTTACTCAGGAAGGTGGAACAATAGGAGTAGACATTAATGGCCATACACAGACGGATCATCCTGATCAGTTAGTTTTGGACATTATTGTATCTGATACCGGAATTGGGATTCCGGCGGAAGCGCAAGCCCGGCTCTTTGATCGTTTTTTCCAACACGATCACGGCACGGTGGTTCTCAATCAGGGAACTGGAATTGGTTTGTCGATAGTTAAAGAATTTGTAAGATTACAGGGTGGAACCATTAAGCTGGAAAGTGTTCCCGGGCATGGAAGTACATTCACCGTTTCTATTCCATTTATCCGCTGTGAGGAGCAGTGTGTAGACGAGGAAGTCGATAAAATTACTTGCAGCGACGATGCAGCTGAACTGGAGAAGTTTACCAAAGAACAGGAAATTGCAGGTTTTGGGGTTTCCCTGCTTCTAGTTGAAGACGATGAGGATTTTAGGTTTTATATTAAGGATAACTTGAAGTCTCAATATAAAGTACATGAGGCGACGAACGGCAAAGAGGGTTGGCAACGGGCGCTGTCCCTGCATCCGGATATTATCGTCTGTGACGTAAATATGCCAGTGATGAATGGTATTGAACTTAGCCGTAAGCTTAAGGCGGATAAGCGAACATCTCATATTCCAATAGTTTTGCTGACCGCTTCCAATGGGGAGGAGGATCAGATCAATGGCCTGGAATCCGGTGCGAATGATTATATGACAAAGCCATTCAATTTCGCAGTTTTAAATGTGAAGTTGAGGAACCTTTTAGCGGTAAATCAGCAGCTAAAAGAAACCTATGTCAAGCAGGTCAAGGTCTTACCTTCTATGGCAGAGATGGAGTCGGAGAATGAAAAGCTGATCAATAAAGTTCTCCTGTATATCGAAGAGAATTTGCATAATCCGCAACTTTCTGTGGAAGCAATGGCCAAATGCTTATGCATGAGCCGGGCCTCGCTTTATAATAAAGTGCTGGAGATGACAGGCATGAGCCCGGTCGAGTTTATCCGCTCTGTGAAGCTTGAAAAAGCAATTGTTCTTCTGGAACGTAGTGACCTGAGCATTGCCCAGATCGCTTATGAAGTTGGCTTTTCTACACCGAACTACTTTGCGCGCGCGTTTAAAACGAAGTATAACATGGTGCCATCAGAGTATATTGCCAAAAAGAGAAAGATGCAGGCAGAAAGCGTTTAGACAAATAAGCAGGATTTTTAGACATTACTCGCCTTAGAGATTTTCATTTCGAAATAGCTTTGAGAAGCTGTGTAACCAAGCACGGTTTAACAAAATTCTTTTGAAATGAAAAAAGTATTCAATTCATGGAAGTCAACAAGAGGTTTAAAGCTTTGTCTGTTTTCAATATTCTTGTTGCCTATTCATCAAACCTCTGCGCAGGTATTTCCATTCAAGAACCCAGACTTATCTCCCCAGGAACGTGCTAAGGATCTGATTTCCCGGTTAACACTGCAGGAAAAAGCTTCCCTGATGATGGATGAGTCTATGGCCGTTCCGCGCTTGGGAATAAAGAAGTTCAGCTGGTGGAGTGAAGCCCTTCACGGATTCGCTAACACAGACAGTGTGACGGTCTTTCCTGAGCCAATTGGAATGGCTGCTTCGTTTGATGAATCGCTCACGTACAATATCTTTAATGCCACGTCGGATGAAGTACGGGCGAAATACCATCACGCGTTGCGGAATGGACAGGAGAGTCGCCGGTTCCTTGGCCTTTCCGTATGGACACCCAATGTAAACATATTCAGAGATCCTCGTTGGGGAAGAGGCCAGGAGACCTACGGTGAAGATCCTTATTTAACGTCTCGTATGGGTGTAGCTGTTGTAGATGGACTTCAAGGTCCAAAAGACTCCAAATACAGGAAGCTACTGGCCTGTGCTAAGCATTATGCCGTTCATTCGGGACCTGAGTGGAGCCGCCATGAGTTAAATCTGAATAGCGTGGCTCCCCGGGATCTATGGGAAACCTATTTGCCTGCATTCAAGTCGCTGGTTCAGGAAGCGGATGTCAGACAAGTGATGTGTGCCTACCAACGTCTGGATGATGAGCCTTGCTGTGGAAGCGGGCGCCTGCTGAACATGATCTTAAGAAAGGATTGGGGCTTCAAACACATGGTGGTTTCCGACTGTGGTGCAATTACGGATTTCTTTACCAGCCACAAAGTGTCCTCGGACACGGTTCATGCCGCAGCTAAAGGGGTACTTGCCGGCACAGATGTGGAGTGTGTCTGGGGTAAATATGCCTATGCAGCGTTGCCAGATGCTGTAAAGCGCGGACTGATTACAGAGCGGGATGTGGACAGCAGTTTGCATCGGGTGTTGGTGGCTCGATTTGAATTGGGCGAGATGGATGATGATGAACTTGTCCCTTGGGCAAAAATTCCAATGTCCGTTGTAAATAATGACGCACATCGGAAATTGGCCTTGAAAATGGGATTGGAATCGATGACCCTGCTGCAAAACCGCAACAAGATTCTGCCGCTTTCAACTTCCAACAAGAAAAGGATCGGTGTTATTGGTCCGAATGCTGATGACGAGCGGATGTTATGGGGAAATTATAACGGCACACCAATACGTACGATTTCTATATTGGCGGGGATCAAGTCGAAGATCGGGGCAAGCGACATTGTCTATGATAAGGCTTGTGATCTGGTAGACGACAAGGTCATGAAAAGCTATTTCACGAAAACGGCAATGAGTGGAAAGGGTGGTTTTAAAGCTACTTACTGGAACAGCCCGGATATGAGAAGCAATCTTGTAACCTCCCGGCAGATCACAGAGCCAATAAAACTGACTACAGCAGGGCAGCATGAGTTTGCAAATGGTGTTCAGCTGGAAGGATTCTCGGCACGATATGAAGCGGAATATGAAGCTGCAGAAACAGAGGAGCTTGTGTTTAGGTGTGGAGCAACCGGGCACTTCGAGTTGCTTGTAAATGGAGCTTCGCTCGCTGTTTACAACAACTGGCGGACATTGCCGTCCAGAATTCCTTTTAAGGTAGAAAAAGGAAAAAAATACAAGATTGAAATCCGCTATGCGCAATTGAACAACTGGCAAGCAAACCTGGAGTTTGATTTCGGAAAAGAACGTGATGTAGATTTCGCTGGCCTTATCGAGAAACTGAAAGACGTGGATGAAGTTGTGTTCGTTGGCGGACTATCTACGCTTTTAGAAGGCGAGGAGATGCCAGTTTCGTATCCGGGGTTCAAAGGCGGTGACCGGACAGACATCGAGTTACCAGCAGTTCAGCGGAAATGCCTGGAGGCCTTGAAGGCTGCCGGTAAGCGGGTCATTTTTGTTAATTGTTCCGGATCTCCGATAGGCCTTGTACCAGAAACGAAGTCTTGCGAGGCTATTCTTCAAGCCTGGTATGCTGGAGAATCAGGTGGTCAAGCCGTTGCCGAAGTTCTTTTCGGTGGCTTTAACCCATCCGGTAAGTTGCCGGTCACGTTTTACAAAAACCTGTCACAGTTGCCCGACTTCGAAGACTATTCAATGAAAGGCCGGACTTACCGGTTCATGTCTGACCCTTTGTTTCCATTTGGCTTTGGATTGAGTTACACGACGTTTGCAATCGGCGAAGCGAAAGTTGAAAGCCGCAAAATTGCTAAAGGCGAACAGTTAACAGTAGATGTGCCGGTAAAGAATACCGGAAAGCTTGCGGGTACAGAAGTGGTTCAGGTCTATGTTCGTAAGATCAATGATCAGGGAGGCCCATTGAAAACGCTACGGGGATTTAAACGGGTGGAAGTTCCTGCAGGAAAAAGCGTGAGCTCCAGAATAGAAATGCCATACACAGCATTTGAATTCTACGATAATGAGAGCATGAGAATGGCTTCTACTCCTGGTAACTACGAGATCTTATATGGAAATAGCTCATCAGACAAAGACCTCAAGTCTATCCAGGTCACGCTGCTGTAGTCTGTAACTTTCACTTACATGCATAAAAAAGCGGGATGGAAATAGTCGTATTGACTAACTCCATCCCGCTTTGGTATTTAAGGGAACCTATTAATTATTCATTGCATTCCCTTTTAGGTTTTTGTTGTTATCCAGTTCAGATTGCGGAAAAGGATAGTAAGTAGCGCGTTCCGTCCAGCCAATCTTCTTCAAAGGCTCCAACCATTGAGGATCAGCACTACCCCAGCGAATCAGATCGAAATAGCGAAGGTACTCTCCGGCAAATTCAACAAAGCGTTCGTGTGCGATGATGTTCTTGATGTTGTTAAGTCGAACACCGTTAATCGTCGTATCCTTAGCCAGCAAGCCATCTACAGTCGGGATTGTTCCCGGCGATTTCTGATACCATAGGTGCGCTTGCTCAGATGGCACAACATTGTTGGCGCGTGCTCGAACCAAATTGATATAGGTCTTGGCACCGGCGATGTCACCTCTTTCGTTTAGACACTCGGCATACATCAACAATACATCTGCATATCTTAACAAACGATCATTATTGCTGTTGTCAATGTCTGGGTTTTGTACATCAGGGCAATACTTACGTGTTCCGTAAAGGTTTTTGTTTGTAGCAAGATTTTTCATCCAATCTTCATACTTGGTAACCTTTCCATCGAGTTGAGTGAAGTAAGCACCATTGTCGCACCACAAAGTCATGTACTTCCTTGGATCTCCCGACTCATATTCATCATAAGTCTTTTTGTTAGGGGCCAGGTTCCACCAGGCGCCACCTGTTCCGTCGAACATGCCGATTTCCTGCCAGCGCCATGAGTCTGAAAGATCATCTCCAAGCCAACTTGGGCCATTATGCATTTGGATCTCGAACACAGATTCGGCATTGTTCTCCGATGCTTCCAGGAAATTGGCACGATACTGATCAACAAGTTTATACTCACCGCTTTCAATAACCCGACGCAAGGCTGCCTCAGCTTCTGCAAATTCGGCACGTTGTCCGGCTTCAAGAATTGGTCGGTACAGGTAAGCTTTGGCTAAGTAAGCCTGAGCGGCACCTTTTGTTGCCCGACCAACAAAACTTGAGTTGGCATATAGCGCACTACGTAAAGGCAGAAGTTCTTCTGCTTTTTTGAAGTCACTGATGATTAGCGCATAAATCTGACCTTTTGAGGAGTTGGTCGGATAGTAGTCCTCATCCGATGCAACGGGGCGATCAATCAGTGGCACCGTCTCTCCGAACAAGCTAACCAGATGCATATAGTGCATCGCTCTCAGGAAGTGAGCTTCTCCCAACAGGCGGTTTTTACGCTGGTCATCAATGGTGCCCGTAAAATTGGTTATTTTATCAATGGCCTGATTTGCGGCGGAGACGCCATTCCAAAGATCCTTCCAGGTTCCTGCAGCCATACCATCACTTGCCGGCGTATTATAGGTATCCTGATACATAGGCTCCCATTTGAATGTATGATCAAAATCATCTCCGGGAGCTAAAAGTTCATAATAAAGTGAACGGGCATAGCCACCCTGAACCCGGCCGATCAATGCCTGGTATGCCGGTATTACGGAGGCTTCCAGCTGCTCAGCAGTCCGGTAATACGTCTCTGTAGACAATTCCTGCGGATTCTGGAGATCCAGGTTCGGCTTACAGCCGGAGGAAAGCAAGAGCGATAATGCGATGATATTTCCGATTTTTAATGTTGTCTTCATGTGAATTGGTTAAAATGTTAGCTGTGCTCCGAAAAAGAATTCTTTTGAGTTTGGAAATGTACGTCCCCATGGTCTTTGTGCATCGATACCACGGCTAAGATTATAGCGGGCGTCATCAGATCCAACCTCCGGATCATAACCAGAATATTTAGTGAATGTGAAAAGGTTTTTCGCACCGGCATATACACGGAAGCGGTCAACTTTCAACTTTTTAGCGAATGCTTCCGGGAAGGAGAAACCGATGTTCAAAGTCTTCAAGCGCAGATAAGAACCATCTTCAATATAACGGCTTGATGCACGTAAATTTTGATTCGGGTCACCAAGTACCGCCCGTGGAATGTCTGTATTTGTATTTTTCGGGTAGTTGGTTATTGCTCCTGATACTGGGTTTGTAAATACCAGAGGTTCTGCCCGGTACCGGTCAAGTGTGCTGGCAAAGTTGTTATAGTAGTGGTACATACCTTCTCCCCAGTACTTGCTGTTATTATAGATCTCGTTGCCCTGAACGCCTTGCCAGATCATCGAGAAGTCCAGGGTACCGAATTTTGCTGCATAGCTGGCATCGAACACAAAGCCATAGCTGAAATCAGGAATTGGACTGCCAATAAAAGCCTTATCACGATCATTCAAGGTATTGTCACCATTCAGGTCTTTGAACCTAACATCCCCTAAAGCTGCTTTTGGTGCGAACGCTTTGTCTTGAGCGAGTTGTTCAGGAGATGTGTAAAGTCCATTGGTCGTATATCCCCAGAATTCGCCAATTGAGCGGCCGACTGCCGTTCTTGTCACGTTTTCACCACCCGGATTCACTGCCCCAAACAAGATCTCGTTATTGTTTCCAAGGCTCAATACCTCGTTATCTACCAGGGATAGATTTGCGGAAGCAGAGTAGCTGAATTTGTTGCTTGAATTCCGGTAAGTGGCCTGAATGTCCCAACCGCGGTTTCTGATGCTACCTGCATTCAGCACAGGGAAGTTATCGATGTAACCGGCTACGTAAGAAATCGGCACATTCACTAGCATGTCTTCAGTTTTCTTGTTGTAGTAGTCAACAGTAAATGACACTTTGTTGTCAAACATCGACAGGTCCATACCTAAATCGGTTGAATATTGACTTTCCCATTTCACATTCGGATTGGATGGGTTTAACGGAAGGGCTCCGGTAACCATTACGTCATTCAGATAATACCAAACCCGGTCAAAGCTGACAGTTCGTTGATATTGATATTGGGCAATGTCTGAATTTCCCAACAAACCATAACTACCTCTTAATTTCAGGTCATTGATGAACGTAAACTGCTTCATGAAATTCTCCTGGCTAAGGCGCCATCCTGCAGAAATCGAAGGGAAGTTACCGTAACGATAGCTGTTACTGAAGTTTGCAGAACCGTCACGACGGATATTCATTGTTAACAGGTACTTACTGTCATAGCTGTAGTTTACACGGCCTAACATGGAATACATCGCAAATTGTCCAATTCCAGAACCTACAATTTTCGAGGAAGACAGCGTGGAAAGACCCAGGATCAATAAATCCGGGCTTGGCAGTGCTCTTGCGCCTGCATTGACGGATCTGAACCTCGACTCTTCAGAGGTAATACCGGCAACAGCGCTGATGCTGTGTTTTCCGATCAGTTTATCGTAGGACAAGGTATGCTCAAATAACCATCTGTTGTTTTGATTACTGGAGATGTTTAGTTCATCCGGATCATGATTCTGGTATTGTCCTACTGAATAGGCCGAAATATAACCTTGGTTTCTGGAACGGTTCAGGTCAAGACCCAAGTTGAACTTGTACTTTAAGCCTGGAATAAACTCGTATGAAGCCCAGATATTACCATTGGCGAAGAAACTTTCGCTGTTATTTTCATTTAGGTAAGCGTTGGCAAGGGCACTTGCAACATCGGTTCCATTACCCGCACCAGCAAATCCAGTTGAACTGGTTGCATCGTAGAGTGGGAGTGTAGAGGACCATCGCTGCGCATCTATCAGGTTTTTATCGCTCCACTTTCTGCTATTGAAATTCAACGTTACCGTTTCACCAACCTTCAGGTTACCTTTAGTAAAATCCGAGATGAATTGAGTACCATAGTTCTTAGAATTGTCACGGATCAAAATAGGTTTATCGGTCGAATAGATTCCATTTACCCGGAATGTTGACTTGTCCGATCCACCGCTGATGGATAGATTATGCTTTTGATAAGATCCGTTACGTAACAGGGCGTCTACCATGTTATATCCCTGGCCAATTTTTTCCGGATTAGCCAATGCCGCCAGGTAATCCGTTCTGCCTGGATTCTGGTTGTACATTTCTTCATTAATGAGTTCAGCAAGCTGTTGTCCATTTAACGTCTCTACATTATGAGCTATAGACTTCGTTCCTCCATATCCGAAGTAGTCGATCTTCACCGGTCCGGCTGAACCACGTTTGGTGGAAATCAAGATCACACCATTTGCACCACGTGAACCGTAGATCGCGCTGGAAGCTGCATCTTTAAGAATCTGGATACTCGCAATGTTGTTGTCATCTGGAACAGCACCACCAATCATACCATCCACAACATATAGCGGATCTGTATTATTGATTGAACCTACCCCACGGATCCGTATTGTTCCTGAATTGACTTGCACACCAGGTACCGTACTTTGAAAGGCGGCCTGAAAACCACCTGGAGTCTTAAGGAGATCCTTGGTGTCTACTGTGGCGATAGAAGAGGAAAGGTCGACTTTCTTTTGGGTACCGTATCCAATAACGACTACTTCCTCAAGCGCTTTATCGTCGGCTTGTAAACGTACGTTAATTGTCGTTCTACCATTTACAGGTATTTCCTGGGTGACAAACCCCACGCTGATAAATTCCAGTACAGCGTTACTCGCGGTTCGGAGTTGGAAACGGCCTTCTGAGTTGGTTTGTGCTCCGATTCGTGTACCCTTGACTTTGATACTTACGCCGGGAAGAACGCCGGAAGTATCCCGAACAATTCCGCTTACAGTTATCTCATTTCCCTGCGCTTTTAGCAGATTAGGATAAAGCAATGCGAACAATACGACAAAGGATGCGACAATCACACCTAAGTTTGATTTTAGTTTTGGCATAGTTTTGTTGTTGAATGTAAATTTGTAATCATAATTTTCGTTTTAATTTTGCCTGTAGGCTTATTAGATGTTTCCTGTTCTTATATTCAACCGTCTTCAACGCGAAAAGCAGTAGTTAATAAGTCGATCAATTGATTTCTACTCATAATCTGTTCTATTAAGTGGTTGCTTGATTTTTTATTTCTTGAATATCCAGTGGTCGAAATTGAAGAGCTTTCTGCCTGCACTTATGTTATGCCCATTAAAGACGAAGTACAGATCATGTACGCCGCTCACTTTGGTCTCAATCACCTGCTGGAAAGTTTTCCATGAATTCCATCCACCTGTCCTGGTCACATCTATCGAGGCTAGTTTAGGGCCTTTGAGGCTATCAATATGAACTTCCAGAATTCCGCCATCCAGCCCTGCCGCAATGGATGCTTCAAAAGATTTTGGTGCATCCGAACCAAAATCTACGGCTCGTACCTTTATATATCCGCCGGTGTGGATGTCTGAAACAAATACACCCACCTTTTCATTCTGATCCGTTTTGCATTTTTCTGACCAGGCGATGGTTTCCGCTTCTGTACGCTGATAGGGATTGAGTGTACCGACTGGGTGTACGCCTTCTTTGGAGATGGCGATCTGGGGAATGGACCCGTCGGGATTGTACTTGAACTCTTCGATGGATGTCGCCCGGCCGAAGCTGCCGCCACCTGGCAGTAAAGCGGTATGATAAAAAAGAAAAGATTTCCCTTTGTAGTCGATGATCCCACCATGATTGGTGAAGCTGTTGGTAGGTTGATCGGTCATGATTTTCCCTTGATATTCCCAAGGACCGGTTGGTGATGCACTGGTGGAGTAAGACAAACTCTCCGCGCCTTTGCTCATCCCTGCAAACATCTGGTAATACTTGCCTTTGCGTTTGTAAAACCATGGACCTTCGATATAGGCGTCTTTATTTTGAACAGCATTTTGATCTTTCGTTCTGTTTTGCGGCGGGCCGAGTTTAACACCCCCAAAAGACTTAACCGTTTGTTCAACCTCGACAATATCACCTGAATAGGAGATCATGTCCGGATTTAACTTGACGTAATATAGATTACCATTGCCCCAATAGAGGTAAGCCTGGCCATCGTCGTCAATGTAAACCGTTGGATCTATATTGGACCAATTCTTCGTTGCGATCAAGGGTTTACCAAGGGCATCTTTAAACGGTCCTGAAGGACTATCAGAAACGGCTACGCCCACTGCCATATTGTTATCGGTCGTTTGGGCACACATGTACCAGTAGAATTTTCCATTTCGCTCAACACATTGTGCCGCCCAGGCGCGGTCCCTTGCCCAGGAGAACGACTCTAGCGATATCGGGGATCCCAGGTCTTTCCAGTTTACCATATCTTGCGACGAGAAAACCCGCCATCTGGTCATGGTATAGAAGTCGTAACCGGGCAGGTCATCCCCTGTATAGAGGTACAAGGTGCCTTTATGCACGAGTGGTGCCGGATCAGGCGTGTAGTGTGTCTGAATAACTGGGTTCTGGCCATAGGCGCAATAATTCACGCAGGCGGCCACCAGTAAAGTGGTAAACTGGAAAGCTCTCATTATATTTGGTTAGGCCGACTAAATTATCTAAGACGGGATAGAGGGAGTGATCCCTTCGTCAAAAAGAATAGGATAAATGTCAAGAAGGGGGTTTTTGACATATCTGCTATCTTTTTGATCAATACTGTAATGGCCAGGAGGACTGATCATTTAGATTTGAATACCCTTAAGCCGCTCGTTGGCAAAGGAAACCAAGTATAAACATTAGCGTATGAAGTCTTTAATTATCTCATTGGCTTTTCTATTAAGCTCAGGCATAGCAGTAGCCCAATTGAACTCCAAAGTTGCGCCCACGGGCTTTGATTCATTGCGTACAAATATCCCACACGGAAAGATTGATACCGCCTCTTACAACTCAAAGACTGTGGGCAATATGCGACGGGTGCTGATTTACACGCCTCCGGGTTTTTCTAAAAACAAGAAGTATCCGGTTTTATATCTTTTACATGGGATCGGTGGTGATGAAAAGGAGTGGTTTAATCAGGGAAAGCCGCAGGTCATTCTGGACAACCTGTATGCAGAAAATAAGTTACAGCCAATGATCGTTGTGCTGCCAAATGGCAGAGCCATGAAGGATGATCGTGCACAAGGCAATATCCTTGCGCCAGATAAGGTTGCTGCTTTTGCCACCTTTGAAAAAGATTTGATCAACGACTTAATCCCATATATAGAAGGTAAATACCCGGTTTATAAGGATCGGGAGAGACGTGCCTTAGCAGGCCTGTCTATGGGTGGCGGACAATCATTAAACTTCGGATTAGCCAATCTGGATAAATTTGCCTGGGTTGGTGGTTTTTCCTCAGCGCCAAACACCAAACTACCCGAAGAACTTGTCCCGGATCCTGCGGTGGCAAGCAAAAAGCTAAAGTTGCTGTGGATCTCATGTGGTGACAACGACAATTTGATTTCCTTCAGCAGACGTACTCATGAATACTTAAACAAGACAAAGGTTCCGCACATCTACTATATAGAGCCAGGAAATCACGATTTTAAAGTCTGGAAGAATGACCTGTACATGTTTTCACAACTGCTGTTTAAGCCGGTTGATCAGTCGACATTTGCAAGTTATACCTGGATGGGAGATCCTGCTTCAACAAATATCCGTTCATCCAAGTACCCCCAGATATTGCCCGATCACCGGGTTATTTTTAGAATAAAAGCACCGGATGCACATAAAATAGAGGCCGACCTTGGCCGTAAATACGAGATGGTAAAAGGCGCTGATGGCATCTGGGAAGTTACAACGGATTCCATTGGCGAGGGCTTTCATTATTACACGATGATTATTGACGGGGTACCAACAATAGATCCTGGGAGTGAAACCTTTTACGGGATGGGAAGAATGGCCAGTGGTATTGAAATACCTTTTGAAGGTGGAGCGTATTACGCAGAAAAAGATGTTCCGCATGGGAATATCAGTATGATGCGCTACTTTTCTAAGGTTTCAAATTCATGGAAGCGATTTTTCGTCTACACGCCACCTGGTTACAAGAACACTTCTGATCTTAAGTATCCGACCCTATATCTGTTGCATGGTGGCGGCGAAGACGAAAGAGGGTGGGGAATGCAAGGTAAGACTGACCTGATTATGGACAATCTAATTGCCGATAAGAAAGCGAAACCTATGCTCGTGGTGATGATGGATGGAAATGTAGGAGCGGGAGGTTTCAGCGAACAATCCCTCGCAGCGTTCGAGCGGGAACTTAAAGATCTGATTCCAATAGTAGAGAAGAATTACAGTGCAGATCCAAATGCAGGGGATCGGGCCTTGGCGGGTTTGTCAATGGGTGGGCTTCAGACATTGTATGCTGGTATTAAGAACACCGATATGTTCTCCTATCTTGGTGTGTTCAGTTCAGGATGGTTTGCCGGTCAAAATGAATTATCCGGCCCTCAATACGCTTTTATCAAGAATAATCAGGCAAGCATCAATAAAAATCTGAAGTCACTTTGGATTGCAATGGGCGGAAAAGAAGATATTGCTTATAACAACTGTAAAGTTATGCTCGCCAAGTTTGATGAACTAAAACTAAAATATACCTATTCAGAGTACCCTGGTGGTCATACCTGGCCGGTGTGGCGGAACAATCTATTCAATTTTGCCCAAGTATTATTTAAGTAGCAGGATCACGCCTGAGGAACCCTGTCAAATTATCATGAATAAAGATTAGTTTAATGATCAAGTACAAGCCTTCTTTCTGGTATTTTCTTCTTCCAGGTTTAATTTCCTCGTTATGTCTTTCTACGATTCGGTTAAATGCGGAAGATCAATTGCCACCATCCCATTCGCCACTTAAACTTTGGTACAAGAATCCCTCAGGAAATGTCTGGGAAAATGCTTTGCCGATCGGAAACGGCCGGTTGGGTGCGATGGTCTATGGAAATGTGGAGACCGAAACCATTCAACTAAACGAACATACCCTATGGAGTGGAGGGCCAAACCGGAACGACAACCCCGAGGCACTGGAATCTTTACCAGCGATACGGAAACTGATCTTTGATGGAAAACAGAAAGAAGCGGAGTTGCTTGCAAACAAGGTGATCATCAGCAAGCAGTCGCAGGGCCAGATGTTTGAGCCCGCTGGTGAATTACACCTTCAGTTTCCTGGCCATGAACGGTATTCGGATTACTATAGGGAGCTGGATTTAGACCAGGCGGTTACAAAAACAAGTTATAGAGTAGGAGGTGTCAGGTACACCAGAACCGCTCTGGCATCAATACCTGACCGTGTCATTGCCATTCACCTGACTGCAGACAAGCCGGGTATGATATCCTTTACGGTCTCCTTTAGTTCCCCACAACCTCAGGTTAAGCTGCTTACAAGCGGAACCAGGCTGACGTTCTCGGGGACAACAATAGATCATGAGGGCGTTAGCGGCCAGATCCGTTACAAAGGAATTTCAGAGATCAAGCAGATGGGTGGAACCCGTACATCTACCGACTCGTCAATCACATTCAAGCATGCGAATTCAGCAACGATTTATATATCCATTGCGACGAATTTCATCGACTACAAGAATATAAATGGTGATGCAGATAAACTTGCCGAATCCTACCTGGCCAAAGCCGCCGGTAAGTCATTTGATAATATTCAAAAAGCGCATAGTTCTGCGTATCAGAAGTATTTTAACCGGGTAAAATTCGATCTCGGCGCTACTCAGGCGTCAAAGCTGCCCACAGATGAACGGTTGAGTGAGTTTCGATTTGGTAACGATCCGCAGTTTGCAGCACTTTATTATCAGTAGGGCCGCTACCTTCTGATTTCGTCTTCCCAACCAGGCGGACAGCCTGCGAATCTGCAAGGAATCTGGAATAATAAATTGAATCCAGCCTGGGACAGTAAGTACACAATAAATATTAATGCCCAGATGAATTACTGGCCAGCCGAAAAGACCAACCTTTCGGAACTCCATGAGCCATTCATCCGCATGGTTAAGGAACTTGCGGCGGCTGGTCAGGAAACGGCTCAGAAGATGTATGGTGCGCGTGGATGGATGGCGCACCATAATACAGATATATGGCGAACAACTGGTGCCGTAGATGGCGCTTTTTGGGGTGCCTGGGTAAATGGTGGAGGGTGGACAAGCCAGCACCTTTGGGAGCATTATCTTTATACAGGTGATCAAGCCTTTCTTAAAGATGTGTATCCACTCCTTAAGGGTGCGGCTTTGTTCTATCTTGATTTTCTTGTTGAACATCCCAGGTTTCATTACCTGGTTGTCAATCCGGACGAGTCGCCTGAAAATGCGCCGCAAGCTCATCAAGGATCATCGATGGATGCGGGGGTTACCATGACAAATCAGATCGTGTTTGACGTCCTGAGCTCCACCATCAGAGCCGCTAGAATTCTTAAGACAGATCCTGCGTTTGTGGATACGTTAGTACGGACGCGGGACCGACTGCCCCCCATGTCTATTGGTAAGTATGCACAGGTTCAGGAATGGCTAGACGACATTGATGACCCCAAGGATAACCACAGGCATATATCCCATCTATATGGGCTGTTTCCATCCAATCAAATTTCGGCCTGGCGTACGCCGGAGTTATTTTCTGCTGCAAAAAACACCCTTCTGCAGCGTGGGGACGTTTCTACGGGATGGAGCATGGGTTGGAAGGTAAACTGGTGGGCAAGAATGCAGGACGGTAATCATGCTTATCAGCTTATACAGAATCAATTAACTCCACTAGGCGTAAATAAAGAAGGAGGTGGCACGTATAACAACCTTTTTGATGCGCATCCGCCGTTTCAGATTGATGGTAATTTTGGCTGTACCTCCGGGATCACGGAGATGCTCATGCAAAGCTCTGATGGGGCTCTACATCTTTTACCAGCACTGCCGGATGCCTGGGCGGCAGGCGGATCAATTGCCGGAATTCGTGCAATCGGTGGATTTGAGATCGTCAATATGGAATGGAAAGACGGTCAGCTTATCAAGCTGGCAGTTAAGTCTAATTTGGGCGGAAATCTCAGGCTGCGTACGCCAAACGCGCTCAACCTGAGTTCCAGCAAGTTAAAAACCGCCTCCGGTGATAACCCGAATCCTTTTTATCAGGTGAATCGAACGCCGAATCCGATAGTTTCACCTGCTGCAAAACTATCTAAAACTCAACTGAAGAAAACTGAGCTTTATGATATTCCCACTTCAGCTGGGCGAACTTATATTTTTAGTAAATAGTACCTTATACATTCCTTGAAACATTTTAAAGTTATTTCCTAAACCTCATTTATATGACCTATAAGAAAATATCCATTCAAATGCTTGCCTGTTTGGCACTGCTACTGATTAACTTGAAAGCAGGGGCTCAAGACCCTAAATTTTATATATTCTTATGCTTTGGGCAGTCTAACATGGAAGGAAATGCCAGATTTGAAGCTATAGATACAGCAAACGTAAGTAGTCGTTTTCAGGTTTTGGAAGCAGTAGACTGCCCGGATCTGGGTAGAAGCAAAGGAAAATGGTATACCGCCGTTCCGCCGGTAACCAGATGTAATACCGGCTTAACGCCAGCAGATTATTTTGGGAGGACGCTTATTGAAAATCTTCCAAAAGATGTGAAGGTTGGCATTATCAACGTGGCTGTAGGAGGCTGCAAAATTGAATTGTTTGACCGGGACAATTATCAGTCCTATTTGTCGACCGGCCCGGATTGGCTTCAAAGGACTGCTGCTGCCTACGATGGAAATCCATATGGACGTCTTGTTGAACTTGCAAAGTTGGCCAGTAAAGACGGGGTAATTAAGGGTATTTTGCTACACCAGGGTGAGTCTAATACAAATGATCAGAAATGGCCGGAAAAAGTAAAGACTGTATACGACAACTTGCTTGACGATCTTCATTTGCAGGCAAATTCGGTTCCCCTTCTCGCTGGCGAAGTTGTCCATGCAGACCAGGGCGGCGTTTGTGCCTCCATGAATGAAATCATAGGTACCCTTCCAAAGACCATTCCCAATGCTTATGTAATCTCTTCAAAAGGGTGTGAGGACGCAGCCGATAATCTTCATTTTACTGCGAAAGGATACCGCGAACTTGGCACCCGCTATGGAAAACAAATGCTCAGCCTGCTTAAGCAGAAGGCTAATAAAATTAAAACGAAATAACCAGCAAAACTATGTTTAAGATATGTACAGCAAAATTGCTATTGCCCGCGCTTGTTCTTGCTGCCGGAGGAGCATTCGCCCAGAATCCGTTTATTACCAATCAATATACTGCCGATCCATCTGCCCGGGTTTTCGGAGACAGGGTTTACGTATATGCATCTCATGATATCCCACCGATACCGGGCAAAACCCGACCAGATTGGTTTGCCATGGAAGATTACCATGTATTTTCTTCAGATAACCTGGTGGATTGGAAAGACCATGGCATGATCCTTAGTCAGACAACGGTGCCATGGGTCAAGCCCAATGGTTATAGTATGTGGGCCCCGGACTGTGTAGAGAGAAATGGTAAATACTATTTTTACTTCCCTAGTATTCCAACCGACACAAGTCGCCGAGGATTTAAGATCGGTGTTGCCATATCAGATAATCCGACAGGACCATTTGTTCCTCAACCTTCTGCAATAGAGAAGGTAAATGGCATTGATCCCAATGTCTTTATCGATAAGGACGGTCAGGCCTACCTATATTGGTCACAGGGTGAGATATATGGTGCTAAGTTAAAGGAGAATATGCTGGAGCTTGATTCTGATCCAATGACACTCCAGCAACTACCTTCCAAAGGTCTGAAAGAAGGGCCCTTTGTCTTTGAACGGAATGGCACTTACTATATGACCTATCCACATGTAGAGAATAAGATTGAGCAGCTTGAATATGCGACAAGCAAAAGCCCGCTTGGACCATTTAAGGTAACCGGCGTCATCATGGATGAGTCTCCTGTGGGTTGCTGGACCAATCACCATTCCATTATTCCGTTTAAAAACCAGTGGTACTTGTTTTATCATTCCAATGACCTGTCGCCTGACTTCGATAAAAATCGGTCAGTAAGGGTCGATAGCTTGTCATTCAATTCTGATGGAACAATTAAAAAGGTTATACCCACATTCAGAGGTGTAGGTGTTTCTAGAGCTTCCAGCAGGATACAGATAGACCGCTACAGTACCATTAGTGAGAAAGGCTTAGCAGTTGAATTTGTGGATACCGCAGATAAGTTTAAAGGCTGGAAAGCCCATTTCAATGCACCAAACGCCTGGTTGCGTTACAATAAGGTCGACTTTGGAAACAAGCTCTCGTCTGAACTTCAGTTAATGGTCAAGTCGAGCTCCGGTGGTGTCATTGAAGTTCGAACCGGATCTGCGACCGGGCCTATAGTCGCAAGCCTGAAAGTTCCGAAAGCCACTTTATGGGGGCTGAAGAAAACTAAGGTTAGTCTACCTAAAGCCGGCGTTCAGGATATTGTACTCTGTCTGAAGGATGCCGGTGATGTAGAGGTAGACTGGCTATCATTTAACTAGCATAAAAACTGTTATGAAAAAAACCATTCGATTAAGCATTTTTCTTGGTATGCTCTTCACTTCAAGCATCACGCTTGGACAGCCACCAAGAGGACCATTTATAGTATCCCCACAGGTTCATGCGGATAAACAAGTCACCTTCAGTTATTTAGACCCAAATGCCAGAGAAGTAAAATTAAGTGGACAGTTTTTAAAGAGTGACGTTCCATTGCAAAAGGATTCATTGGGTATCTGGACCGTGAAAGTAGGACCGATTGCGCCAGATTTATATCCTTACAGTTTTATTGTTGACGGCGTAAATGTGATGGATCCTGCAAATGTGGAATTTTTTCCTAATGAGCGTTTCAAAGCAAGTATGGTTTATGTTCCTGGTGATCAGCCAAAAGAATATGCGATAAAGGATGTCCCTCATGGAACGGTGACTTATAACTACTATCCTTCGGTGGAGGGCAGTACAGGGAATGTCTTGGTTTACACCCCGCCTGGGTATGCAAGTAATCGCACAAAAAAGTACCCGGTATTTTACCTGATCAGCGGTACTACAGATACCGAAGAGACATTCTTTAAAGTTGGCCGGGTCAACTTTATACTGGATAACCTGATTGCTGAAGGCAAAGTTAAGCCTATGATCGTGGTCATGCCTTATGGAAATCCTGCAGCAAGGATCGCCGAACAGAAACTTGAACCTAAGCCCGAGGATCCAAGATCTCGGGAGGGAAAAGAAGCGATCGATCGTTCTAACCTTTTTGAGCGCGATTTGATAAGCCATGTTATTCCTTACGTGGAGAAGAATTATCGGGTGCTGAATGATCGTCATAGCCGGGCAATCGGCGGATTCTCAAGAGGTGGTGGTCAGACCTTGCGTGCAGGGTTCGGAAATATGGACAAGTTTGCCTGGATATGCTGCTATAGTGCCTACTTGTCTGATGACGAAATGCAAGGGCGGTTTAAAAACGTGTATGACAATCCGCAGAAGACCAATAAGGATCTCAGCTTATTGTGGGTCAGCGTAGGGAAAGATGATTTTTTATATAGGCAGACTACCGAGTTTATTGATTTTCTGAAATCAAATCATGTTAATCATAAAACGATGATCACCGATGGCGGTCATACCTGGATGAACGTCAAGACGTACTTTATTGAAACCGCTCAACTTTTATTTAAATAGATGGTCATGAGAAGACAAATATTATTATTGATTATCATTTTACTTTCCGGAACGATAAAGGCACAACGGGCACCGGCGCTAAATTCGCCCGAGATTTTGCCCGGTGATAAAGTTACTTTCAGATATTATTCCAGGACCGCGACTGAAGTTTTTCTTGATGGTGAGTTTTTACCGAAGCCTCAAAAAATGGTAAAAGATACCTCAGGTATTTGGAGCATTACAGTAGGGCCGATAAAACCGGATATCTACCCATATAGCTACGCCGTGGATCATGTGCAGACTGCCGACCCGAATAACACGTATATCTTTGCTAACGAAAGATTTAAACGTAGTATTGTCGAGATCCCGGGAACTACGCCGCTTGTCCATTCCCTGCGGAATGTTCCGCATGGTCGTATAGATTATCGCTACTATCAATCAAAAACATTGGATACCCTTCGCCGGGTTCTCGTTTACACACCTCCGGGTTTTGATGCGAGTGCAAAAACGAAGTATCCTGTGCTTTACCTTGTCCATGGCGGATCTGATACCGAGGAAACCTGGATGAAAGTGGGACGGGCCAACTTCATTGCAGATAATTTAATTGCAGATAAAAAGGCTGTGCCAATGATCATCGTTATGCCCTACGGCAACGTACGACCTAAGCCAATGCCAGATTTTACCCCAGACGTGATTAACGATCTCATCCCGTTTATCGAGGCTAACTATCCTGTAATTAAGGACAGCAACAAACGTGCAATTGCGGGATTCTCCGTTGGAGGCGGTCAGGTGCTCAACATAGGCTTAACAAACACGGATAAGTTTGCGTATGTGTGTTCGTATGCGCCTTATACAGCTACGGAAGAATTTAAAAAGAACTTTAGCGATTATCGGCCTGATGCCGCCCTGATAAATAAAAGATTAAAGCTATTTACTATTAGTGTCGGTACGGAAGATTTCCTCCACGAAAGCGTCAAAGATAACGTCAGCATGTTTAAAAGCAAGGGGCTGCACCTGAAAAGCTATTTTGTGCCTGGCGGCCACACCTGGATGAATTGCAAGCAATATCTGGCCACAACGCTGGAGACTATCTTTAAATAGCGAAACGAACCTACCCCAAATCAGAACTAAAAAACGATGACTATGAATTTAAAACGTCTATTAATTATTGCTACAGCTGTTTTATCCGCTGGAGTAAGCACAGCCCAGACAGACACGAAGGTGTTGGACGATTTCAAACCTTCAACGCTCAACCAACCTGGACAGCAGTATCCACAAGTGAATTCACAAGGCTATGCCAGGTTTCAAATCACTGCGCCACTTGCACAACAAGTCGTTGTAAGTCTTGGCTTGGGTGGCACTTCGGGTGGAACCCCATTGAAGAAGGTTACCGACAGTATTTGGGTCGGCACAACATCCGGACCTATGGAAGAAGGATTTCACTATTACCATTTGACTATTGACGGTGGCGTTTTTAACGATCCAGGTACATTCAACTTTTATGGGTCTACACGTATGGAAAGCGGAATAGAAATTCCTGCACATGATCAAGATTTTTACGCGCTTAAGGATGTTCCGCACGGACATGTTCAACAGGTTTTATTTCCTTCAAAAAGTACGAACACGTCAAGGGTAGCCTATGTGTATACGCCACCGGGCTATGAAAAAGAGAAATCTAAACGCTATCCAGTACTGTATCTTCAGCATGGATGGGGTGAAGACGAGACCGCCTGGGTTAAACAAGGACACGCAAACTTGATTATGGACAACCTCATTGCGGAGGGAAAAAGTAAACCATTTATCATCGTGATGACCTACGGCATGACAAACGTGATCAGGCCGAGGGCTGGTGGATTAAGAAGCTTTGATATTAAACCATTTCAAACCGTACTATTAGATGAGTTGATACCCTATGTCGACGGGAACTTCCGCACCATGGCAGACCAGTCGCACCGTGCGATGGGCGGATTGTCTATGGGCGGATTCGAAACCCATACCATCACTTTAGCTCGTCCGGATGTCTTTTCGTATTATGCCCTTTTAAGTGGCGGAGTATATAAGCCAGAGGAGATCAAAGACAAGTCGAAGGTTAAATTGATCTTCATGAGTTCAGGTAGCTTTGAGAATCCAGATGGTGTAAAGAAAGCTGCTGAGGATTTAACGTCTGCAGGATTCAAAGCCGTGTCTTACGTTTCTCCGAATACCCGTCATGAGTTTCAAACCTGGAGACGGAGTCTTCATGTCATGGCGCCCATGCTGTTCCAGAACTAGAAAGAAATTGATATGAAGAATTTAAGAATCATGTTGATCCTTTTGGTTGTTTGCAGCTTTACGAAAGTCCATGCACAGCGAAATGGATCTAACAGTAAAGCCGACAAGCGGCCTGCGTACTATTCAGGCGTATACCGAAGTTTGTTCCGGGAAGCCGGATACAAACAGGCTGATATCGATAAGAAAGTAGCGAAGGCTTACCAGGATCTCTTTGAAGGACCGAATAAGATCTATTTCGAGGTTGGCGATAGTATGGCCTATGTTTCGGATATTAAGAACCACGATGCAAGAACAGAGGGGCTATCCTACGGTATGATGGTTGCCGTTCAGTTGGACAAAAAAGAAGTGTTCGACCGGATCTGGAGATGGTCAAAGAAGTATCTGCAACACCAGTCTGGCCCGAGAGAGGCCTATTTTGCCTGGAGTATCAACCCGGAGACGATGAAAAAGAACTCCGAAGGTTCTGCCTCCGATGGTGAGCTGTATTATATTACGAGTCTATTGTTTGCTTCAAATAAGTGGGGCAATGATACTGGTATACATTATTACAATGAGGCAAGAAGGATTCTTGATGCCATGTGGGAGAAAGATGGTACTGGGAATATTTTCAACCTGATCAATACAGAACATAAACAAATTAGCTTTGTGCCCGAAGGCGAGGGTTATAAATGGACAGATCCGTCCTATCACTTACCAGCGTTTTACGAAACCTGGGCACTTTTTGCAAAGGACGGCCATGAGCAATTTTATAAGGATTGTGCCGATACCTCACGAGTTTTTTTGCATCGGGCATGTAACCCGGTTACTGGTTTAAACCCAGATTACTCTGAGTTCAGCGGAGCGCCGCATGATACACCCTGGGCACCGGTGGCTTTCCGGTATGATTCCTGGAGAGTGCCGATGAATATTGCTATGGATTACGCCTGGTTTGGAAAGGATAAAGCCTGGCAGGAGGATTACGGACGGCGAATCCAAGCTTTCTTACGCAGTAGAGGTATAGATAAGTTTGAAGATCAGTTTAATATGGATGGTACCCTTCCTGAGTATATACTACAGGCTGGCGGCTTTAAGAAGCTGAGGCATTCACTTGGATTAATATCTACTGCAGGAACTGCATCGTTCATGAATAAGAAAAGTGGAGATTTCATTAAGAAAGTCTGGGAGGCAAAGCTAGAACCATATTCCGACGGCTACTTTGATCCGTATTATGATGGATTATTGTACTTGTTTAGTTTAATGCATCTGAGTGGTAAGTATCAAATTATTTTACCTAAGTAAAAGAGAGTTGACTTGCAAGTTGCTAGATATTTATGAATTGTAAATCCATTTAAATGACAAAAGGCGCCAATTTAGGCGCCTTTTGTGATCCCGCTGGGATTCGAACCCAGGACCACTACATTAAAAGTGTAATGCTCTACCAGCTGAGCTACGGAATCAATCTTCGTTTGTTTCTGAAGAGGCTGCAAAGGTAGAATTAATATTTAAATCTGCTAATTTTATTTTAAAATAATTTCCAGACGGCTATTCATGCAGCCTGGAAAGTAATGACTGCTTCTAAGCCTGTCAAACGTGTTTCTATGCTATAGCCTTTTAGAATATAATACACTTATCGATTCCTCAGCCAACGGCCATACGGGAAATGGCATGCTTGCCGGCCACTTCTTTTCTGATCAATTTTAATATGTATAGTATAATCAGGTAGCTGATTATTATCTGGGTAAACTCTAAGAGATAGGAGTAGAGGTGAAGTTCAAAAGATTTTGTAGTCAGTCGTTTAAATATATTCCATCTTTTTTCATACTAAATTTCACTGGGAAAGTGGTTATCAATTTTTATCGTGCCAGAATTGGTAAATTTGAGGCACGCAAGTTTACGTAGTTGTATCAGAGATAGTTGGGGAAAATTGCAGGTTATTCGGGTATATACCCCCCAAACAATAGGCTGTTTTGGCTGGTTTTATAGACAACGAATTAAAACCCAGGAAATAACCTTGCTTCTGTTTGCCGGTTTGGGAAGAGCTGAGTTGATTAACAATTATCTTAACACATTTATTATGAAAAACTACGAAGAAATGCCGACAAAAAGTCTGATATGCTTTTCACACCTAAGATGGGATTTTGTGTTTCAGCGCCCTCAGCATTTACTGACGAGGTTTGCGGCTAATGCTAATGTATATTATTTTGAGGAGCCGATGTTTGATGCGAACCAGGATGCTTATCTAAGTCTCTCTCCAAGAAGCTCCTCTTTAACCGTGATCGTACCCCATATAAAAAAGGGTCTTTCTGCTGCTGAAGTACAGGCAACACAAACCGCATTGCTGGATAAATTTTTTCAAAATACAGAGATGCAAGATTGGACCTTCTGGTATTATACACCGATGGCCCTTTCTTTTACAGATAAATATAAACCGAAAGTCATTGTATACGACTGTATGGATGAGCTGTCGGCGTTCAAATTTGCTCCGGAAGAACTTATTACACTGGAAAGAAAGTTAATGGCTAAAGCTGATGTTGTCTTTACCGGTGGTCATTCCTTATATGAAGCCAAAAAACAACAGCACTCCAACATTCATCCATTTCCAAGCAGCATAGACAAAGGGCATTTTGAACAGGCACGTAAGAAAATTTCCGAGCCCGCGGACCAAGCTGCTATAGCGGGACCTAAAATTGGCTTCTACGGAGTTATTGATGAGCGTTTCGATATTGAACTGATCGGAAATATAGCCACACAAAGACCGGATTGGCAAATTGTCTTGATTGGTCCCGTGGTTAAAATTGAAGAAAGCATCTTGCCTCGGAATAACAATATTCATTACTTAGGACAGAAATCCTATGACGAGTTGCCAGGATATTTAGCTGGTTGGAACATGGCTTTAATTCCTTTTCAACTTAATGAGTCAACCAGATTTATCAGCCCGACAAAAACTCCAGAATACTTATCCGCTGGAATCCCAGTTGTTTCTACACCGATCAGAGATGTTGTGAAGCCATATGGAATTAAAAAGTTGGTTCAGATTGCATCAACCTGTGACGAGTTCATAGAAGCCATCGAGTCAGAATTCAGCCGTGAAAACACGGAAAATTGGCTTGAACAAGTAGACGAGTATCTAAAAGATATCTCTTGGGATCATACCTACGCAAGCATGTTAAAAAATATCCAGGGAACCTTAAACAATAACAAAAAGATCTCAATCGCAAGTTAAAAAAGTATGTACGATTATTTAATAGTTGGAGCCGGATTCGCAGGAAGTGTATTGGCGGAAAGATTAGCGCGTGTAGCAGGGAAGAAAGTTCTTATTATCGACAAACGAAACCATATTGGAGGCAATGCCTACGATCACTATGATAAGGCTGGTATTCTTGTTCATAAATATGGCCCCCATATCTTCCATACCAATAGTAAAGAAGTTTTCAACTATCTTTCTCAGTTTACAGAATGGCGTAATTATCAGCACCGCGTGCTGGCTAACGTAGACGGACAACTTTTCCCAATTCCAATCAATCTGAATACGATTAATCAGATGTACGGATTAAACTTGAACAGCGACGAGGTTGCCGACTTTCTGGCTTCTAAGGCAGAAAAGAAATCCGAGGTATTAACATCTGAGGATGTTGTTGTCGGAAGCGTTGGCCGTGAGTTGTACGAGAAGTTTTTTAAGGGGTATACAAAAAAGCAGTGGGATTTGGATCCGTCCGAACTGAATGCTTCAGTCACAGCTCGGATACCAACACGAACGAATAAAGACAATCGTTATTTCACAGATACTTATCAGGTTATGCCGCTGTATGGATATACAAAGATGTTTGAACAAATGCTGGATCATCCCAACATCAACATCATGCTGAATACCAACTACAAGGACGTGATGAGCGAAATCAGCTATAAAAAATTGATTTTTACAGGACCTGTTGATGAATACTTTGATTTTCAATATGGTAAGCTGCCTTACCGTTCCCTTGAATTTAAGTTTGAGACCTTGGATCAGGAAACTTTTCAAGAAACTGGAACCGTGAACTATCCTAATGACTATGCTTTTACAAGAATAACGGAATTCAAGTATCTAAGTGGCCAAAAACACGAAAAAACCTCATTGGTATATGAATTTCCTCAAGCAGAGGGCGATCCATATTACCCAATACCAAAGCCAGAAAATGCAGAATTATACAAGAAGTACCAGGATCTTGCTGCGCAATCGGAGAATGTTTATTTCGTAGGCCGACTTGCTACATACAAGTATTATAACATGGACCAGGTAGTTGCTCAAGCTCTGACGACATTTAAAAGGATTTTAGGGAAAGAGGAACTTCTTTCGGAAGCGAATTCACCATTGAAGTAGGTTTAAAACGAACAAAGCGGTATTGCAACGTTTATCAGCGATTTTATTTGAATCGGATTGCTATTCGCTTACTTATCCTTTCGGAAAAAACATCACGTTTTTAGCCCTTGCCATTAGATAAAGAAAGCTGGTGATTAAAAAATTTTAGAACTGTATTAGTCTGCTATGTGTTATATCATAACAACTTACATATTCAAACAAGCATTATGAGTACATCTAATCAGACACATGATCACAAAATAATTCAGAAGTGGGTAGAACAAAGAAAAGGGATACCTACACGGGTTAAAGGTACCGGAAAGAAGGACGACGATGGTTTATTAAGGATACATTTCCCGGAAAACAGCAAAAGTGATAATTTCGAAGAAATGGAATGGGATGACTTCTTCGCCGACTTCGAAAAAAATAAGCTGGATTTTCTATATCAGGATAAGAAAGCTGATGGAGAGACGAGCACTTTTCACAAGTTTGTTGAAAGAAAGTAATCAACATCAAAGCGAGTAAGAGGTTGAACCATTGGATAAATGGTCAACCTCTTTTTTTTTGCAACAATTCACCTCAATCATTACGCCGTAGAATTATACCTTCGCACAAAGAAATAGAGCAAGAACTTGTATTCAAAGACAGAATCTTCAGAAATTAAACAGGCATTTTGGACAGCATTCGGGCAATTCATGTCTTTGCAACCAACATTAAATGCATCAAAAGTCAATTGGATTAATTATAAGACCGGTGTGAAGTATCTTTACTTTAAAATGGATGCAGATCAAAAATCCACATCTATTTCCATAGAGTTATCCCACCCAGATCTGGGCGTACAGGAGTTGATGTATGAGCAATTTGGAGAACTTCGAAGGCTTTTAGAGAACACTGTGGGAGAAAAATGGGAATGGAGCTTACACGAGGCAAATGCACAACAAAGAACAATCAGTACGATTAAAGCTCAATTACCAGGCGTAAGCATCTATAATAAAGAAGACTGGCCGACCATGATTTCTTTCCTTAAACAGCGTATGATGGCACTTCACGAATTTTGGGAGAATGCGCAATATGCCTTCGAAATATTTTTGTGACAAAGGTTGCCAAATAAAACTAAGCGTATAGAAAATAGGGCATTGTGATAGAATTTCAGATCACAAGGACATAGTGGTTAGTTGCACTATGCAATTTCTTCTCAATATTCCCAGATAGTTCTTCTCAGTATTAGATAGCATTACACAAACCTGATCCACACCATTATACAATCCCGAAAAAGTTTCTTTTATTAATTGTACTTGAGGTAAATTCACTTTCAGTAAGAACAGCAGATAAGTCGTTCTGAAACATGAGTTTAATCAAAAGGTCAGAATGGGACTGACAGAGGGCGAAGCCATGCGTTAACTTATAGTTAATCTTTGATTTAAGCCCTGTGACACAATAAACGTCTTCAAAGGCAAATTATTAAGGTTTAGATTTTGTCAAATATCAAGCCATAAACAGCTACAATTAACACTTTCATCCATGACCAATCTTTTCAGGAACACATGTATAATCTTCGTATGCATGTTTTTACTCTCATGTGGTTCTTATAAACAAACCACATACTTCCAAGACGTGAACAGACAACAGTTCTCGAAAGAAGCAATTGCAAATTTTTCGCCAATTACTATTCAACCTGCAGATGTAATTGGAGTAAGTATCAGCAGCATGAATCCGGAGTCGTCCGCTGTTTTCAATTTTGCCTCAAATTCAGCGGCTGGAGCTGTAGAAAATTCCGGTGGTTATTTGGTGGACCAGAATGGTGATATTCAGTTGCCGGTCATTGGTGCGGTAAACGTTGCAAATTTGACCACTTCTCAGATTAAAGAAAAGATCAGATTGAAGCTCATTCCATATTTGAAAGAACCCGTGGTTATGGCTACTCTTTTAAACTTTAAGATTTCGATTATGGGTGATGTTTCCAATCCCGGCCTTTTTAAAATTCCCAGCGAAAGACTAACAATACCTGAAGCGTTGAGTTTGGCTGGCGACTTAAATACGACTGCATTAAGAAACTTATTGATCGTCAGGGAAGTTAATGGCGAACGGCAATTTATCAATGTCGACCTTACAAAAAAGAGCCTCTTTAACTCACCATATTACTACCTGAGGAACAATGACCTCATCTACGTCCAAGGTGGAAGGGTCAAATATAGCTCAGCTGACAGAATTTACCAGAGAGTTGGCTTCTTCCTATCTGTCATATCAGTAGCTGCGGTGTTTCTTTTCAGATAGCAGCTAATGCTTTCTCATCTTCTTATCTAATTAACCTTCAAATAATCATTATGGAAACCAAGTGGTACGCGGTATACACGAAATCGCGCTGGGAAAAAAAGGTTGCCGAACAGTTAACCAAGTTAAATATTGAAAATTATTGTCCGCTGAACAAAGTCGTTCGAAAGTGGAGCGACAGAAAGAAAGTGATTGAAGAGCCACTGTTCACATCTTATGTCTTTGTAAAGATCAACGAAAAGCAAGCAAATACTTTACGCAGCATCTTTGGCCTGGTAAATTTCGTTTACTGGTTGGGCAAGCCTGCGGTAATCCAGGACTCTGAGATTGATTTAATTAAAACCTTTCTTAAAAACCATATTGACGTCAAAATAGAACAGGCACATTTAAATATACATGACAAAGTCCGGATCATTGACGGACCATTTTTAGACATGGAAGGAAATGTGGTATCCATTAAGAAAAAATTTGTGAAAGTGTTAATTCCTTCACTCAGGTTCTTTATGACAGCAGAAATCGAAGTGGAAAATATAGCAAAGGTTCAGCAAGCCCAATTCGCATAAGAATACTTAAAATTTATTGTAATGACATTACAAGAAACCCAAGGTGGCAATATGGTCCCAATCGGATTCCGTATATCCAGGTACCTCAAATATTGGCCATTGTTCATAGCAAGTATTGCAATATGTCTGGGATGTGCCTATTTCTACGTACGCTCCGGTGTGCCCATTTATACGGTATATGCAAAAATTTTGATCACCGGGGAAAATACAGGCCAGAATATAACACAGGGTGCAGATAAATCTGCAAACGATAAGAAAGTAGATGATGAAATTCAGATCCTAAAGTCTAGAACAATTATGGAGCAGGTCGTCCAAGACCTTCGTTTATCTACCTACTATTACACAGTTGACGAATTAAAGATGACGGATCTGTATAGTAGTTCGCCTGTAAAACTGACCATGATTAAAGCCACTCAACCCCTTGGAGGTCAGTATCTGGACATCATTGTAAAGGACAAAAATACATTCATCCTCAAGCAATCAAATTCACTCAGTACATTTAATTTCAACCATCCTCTGAAAAGCGAATTTGGAACATGGAAGATCGAACCAACCAACAATCTGGAAAACTACGTTGGGCAGACCATCAGGATTATGCTGTACGACTATCATAGCATTACCGATAACTATCTGTCTTCCTTTAATGCCTATTTAATAGCAGATCAAAGCTCTATTGTAGAGCTAAGTATCCGCGAAACAGTTCCGCAGCGGGGTGCTGATGTGATCAATCGGGCCATTAAGGTTTATAACCTGGCATCCATACAGAATAAGAATAAAATCAATCAGAGCACACTGAACTTTTTAAACGACCGATTGGATTCGATCACTTCTGAATTAAATGTTGTAGAGAAGCGGGTTGAGAATTATAAAAGCAGCCGTGGAATTACAGACCTCTCTTCGGAATCGAGTAAGTTTTTGGAAAATGTTAAAGTGACTGACTCGAAATTAAATGAGTTGGACGTTCAAATTTTAGTACTGAAAAACCTGGAGAGATACATCAATTCACCAAGTAATGATGACAAGGTACCGGCAACAACCGGCATTAGCGACGGACCATTGCTTGCATTAGTTGATCGGCTACAAAAACTCCAATCGGATAAGGACAGGTTGCTTGCAAATACACCAGAAAGGAACCCGATCTTTATACCACTTAACCGTGAACTTGCCTCTACGAAATCAGCGATCCGGGAGAATATAAGAGGCGTTCGCAATTCGCTAATGGCTACAAGAAATCAGTTTAAAAAGTATAATTCCGGTTTTGAATCTTCAATCAAAAGGTTGCCAGGCCAGGAACGGGAATTTATTACCATTAAACGGCAGCAAAGCATTAAGGAAGAATTGTACATGTATCTGCTGCAAAAGCGTGAAGAAGCAGGTGTAAATAACGCATCGAAATTGCTTGACAGCAGGGTTATCGATGAAGCTCATTTTGGAGCGCCAGAGATGCACAATAGCAATTTCACCTATGCATTGGCTTTCATCTTCGGGCTGGTCTTTCCGGCAGGTCTTCTATTTGCAAAAGAATCATTGAACAACAAAATCACCCATGTATTCGAGATCGAGGATGCCGTGTATGCACCTGTTCTTGGAGAGCTCGCCATGCAAAAGGCACCACCCGTTGTGTCTGTCCTGGACGGCAACAGAACGATGATTGCTGAGCAATTTAGGACATTGAGAACTAAATTACATCGCCTGAATGGAAAACATGAAGGTGGTAAAATCACGTTACTAACATCCGGAATGCCTGGCGAGGGAAAAAGCTTGATCAGCAGAAATCTAGGTGCGGTGATGGCTGCTGCAGGCCGGAAGACGATTATTGTAGACGTTGACTTGCGTAAACCACAACTTGCTCAGGCATTTAATCTGCCCAACGACTTAGGATTAGGCAATTATTTACAAGGACAAGCATCTATGGATTCGATCATACAACGTTCCCAGGTTCACCCCAATTTATTTATAATCGGTAGTGGCTCAGAGGTTGTAAATCCATCTGAACTCTTAGAAAGCCCTGCCATAGAGATCCTGTTAGAGTGGCTAAAGATAAACTATGATGAAATTATTCTCGACACGCCGCCCATTCAACTGGTAACAGATGCTTTAATCCTTACCAAATTCTGTGATACAAATCTTTATGTTGTTCGTCAGGATTTCACCTTGAAATCACAGTTCAAGTTTATTAATGAGCTGGCAGAAGATGAAAACATCAAAAATCTTCAGGTAATCTTCAATGCAGCTTCATCTGGTGGAACATACGGATACAACAACAAATACGCATATCGCTACTACACTAGAGAAAAAAAGCAAACCCGCTTTTCGTTGCTAAGAAAAAACTAAAATTTTCTATTTCCACCAGTATCAGTGCTGCTTGTGTATAAACAGGCTAGGGGCATGGTCTGCAAAGTCAGGTCCAGCATTTAGAAACATTAAACTATTCAAAACATTGTTATGGTAAAAGTCGGCATTATTGGCTTCGGATATTGGGGCCCAAATCTGGTCAGGAATTTCAACCTGGCGTCCAACTGTAGAGTTGCGGCTGTAGCAGACGCCAGAGCAGACCGGCTGATTCAACTCGGTAGATTGTACTCACATATAAAGGCTTATAAGGATGCTCAGGAATTGCTCAATAATAAAGATATCGATGCAGTTGTAATTGCAACACCAGTTAGCACGCACTTCGACTTAGCTCGAACTGCTCTGTTAAAAGGTAAGCACGTGTTGTTGGAAAAGCCGATGACAGCCTCTGTTGAAGAAGCAGAAATGCTAATTGACCTTGCTGATAAGAGCGGATTGTTATTGATGGTTGATCACACGTTCTTATACACTGGTGCGGTTGCAAAAATGAAACAGTTAAAAGATTCTGGTGAACTTGGAAATATCAAGTATCTGGACTCAACCCGAATCAATCTCGGGCTTTTTCAATCAGACATCAATGTTCTCTGGGATTTAGCACCACATGATATTTCGATATTAAACTATATCATCGACGAGAAACCATATAGTGTGAATGCAACCGGCATCACCCACACGCAAAATGAAATTGAGAACATCGCATACTTGACAATTAACTACCAATCAGGCTTCATTGCACATTTTAGTTGTTCCTGGACCAGTCCGGTGAAGTTACGAACAATGTTAATTGGCGGCGACCGGAAGATGATCTTGTACAATGATCTGGAGCCAACTGAGAAGGTGAAATTGTATGACTCGGGGTATAATCATTCAAAGAACGATCAGAAAAAGATGCTTGTTGATTATAGAACAGGAGACATTTTCGTTCCTAAGTTAAATACAAACGAAGCCTTACTGGAGATGGCTAATGACTTCATCAACTGTATACTTGAGCAAAAAGTGCCAATATCCTCCAGTAAGATCGGATTAGATGTCGTTAAAATACTCGAAGCATCAAATAGATCAATCCGGCAACATGGTTGTGAAGTATTGCTTGACATTGCCACAGATAAAGAACTAAGTACAGCTACACAAATCCTTCAAAACTAATATGAAATTAGTGAATATTGATAACAATAGGCAATGCCTGGTTGACGTAAATCTGGGCGTCGACGTGAAGATCTTTAACTTCGTAAATGCCTATGGTTGTACGATCGGTGACGGCACAAAGATCGGTTCCTTCGTAGAAATCCAGAAAGGGGCAACTGTTGGTAAGAACTGCAAGATCTCTAGTCATACTTTTATTTGTGAAGGTGTACACATCTCAGATCAGGTCTTTATCGGACATAATGTGACCTTTATAAATGATAAGTATCCAAAGGCAACAACGGAGGATGGCGAACTTCAAACGGAGGATCACTGGTTATGCGAAGAAACTTTTATCGGTGCTGGTGCATCCATTGGATCTAGTGTTACCATATTATGTGGTGTCCAGATTGGAAGAAATTCAGTCATAGGTGCCGGATCAGTCGTATTAAAGAATGTACCGGACAATTCAATTTACGCCGGCAATCCTGCCAGGTTCATAAGAACGCTTAATCACATTTCAGCATAATGGATACATTACAATCCCGCGAAAAGATCTCTTGTTTAGATCTAGCAAAACAACACATTTCGATTAAGGAAGAAGTTTTTAAGGCTTTTGAAATCGTCTATGATAAAGCCGCATTTTCAGGGGGCGCATTTGTTGAGGAGTTTGAAAACAACTTTGCTCAGTTTTGTAATACAAGATATGCAGTAGGCGTTAATAACGGAACCTCGGCGCTACAACTTGCAATCATTGCTTTAGGCATTGGTGCTGGAGATGAAGTTTTAATCCCTGCAAACACGTTTATAGCAACCGCTTGGGGCGTATCTTACAGCGGTGCAACCCCTGTTTTTGTAGACTGTACCGCAGACACCTGGCAAATTGATGTTAACAAGGTTGAGGCTGCCATAACCAATAAAACGAAAGCCATCATCGGTGTACATCTCTATGGTCAGCCTTTCGATATTGACGCGATTAAGGCCATATGTAAAAAGTATAGTCTTTTTTTCCTGGAGGACGCTGCCCAGGCACAAGGTGCTGCTTACAAAGGAAAATCAGTCGGAGCTTTTGGAGACATGGGCTGTTTCAGCTTCTATCCTGGTAAAAACCTTGGTGCCTGCGGAGAAGCTGGTGGAATCACCACCAACAATTCAGACTACTATAAACACTTGCTGAAGCTAAGAAATCACGGTAGTGAAATCAGGTATCACCATGACGAAATTGGTTATAATATGCGCATGAGTGGGCTAGAAGCTGCATCATTAAATGTGAAGCTACGATATCTACCAACCTGGAACGAAATGCGGAAAAAAGTCGCGGCTTGCTATCAGCAATCCATTTCTAATGATAAGCTCAAGATGCAAGTACAACCAGATTGGGCAGATTCAGTTTACCATCTTTTTGTAATTACAACTGAAAACCGTGATGAGCTGATCGCTTATCTAAATGAGCACAACATCCATGCAGGCCTGCATTATCCGGTTTCCTGCCATTTGCAGAAAGCGTACAAGCATCTAAACTATCGACCTGGCGCCTTTCCCAATGCAGAATATCTTGCACAGCATTGCTTATCACTACCGATGTATGCTGAACTTTCTGATGAAGAAGTTGGATACATCATTGACGTCTTAAATGCATATTAGATGGTTAGAAAAAAGCTGGTTATTTTCCCATTTAATGGGAATGGGATGGAGGCTTTAGATTGCATCGATCCGGATCAATATGAGTTTGTCGGTTTTGTCGATGATGATCAAAATAAGAAGTCAGCTGACTTTGAAATATACTCAAGGGTGATTCTTAACCAATATCCTGAGTTGCATTTCCTCGCAGTTCCCGGTAGTCCGACTACTTACCAGGATAGAAAAAAAAATATCGAGTCTTTGAAGATTAATGAGAGCCGTTATATAACGGCAATCCACCGAAGTGCATCCGTTGGAAGAAACGTTAAAATTGGATACAATTGCCTAATTATGGCTGGGGTGGTGCTAACTAGTAACGCGAGCATTAGCAATCATGTTTGCGTCTTACCTAACACGGTCATACATCATGATGTCAATGTTGATGAATACACGCTAATCGGCAGTAATGTTGTGGTTGCCGGTGGAACTTACGTAGGGAAAAATTGCTACGTAGGAAGTGGCTCAAATATTATTAACGGTATAAGTGTAGCAGATAGAAGCCTTATCGGACTCGGCAGTAACATAATAAAAAGTATAGCAACAAACGCCAGAGTTGTTGGCAATCCCGGCAGGGAATTACATTTTAAGCCTTAGCCATTAGAACTACTCACATGTACAATACCAAACTTAATAAAATTCTTATCACTGGAGGTGCAGGCTTCATTGGCTCTCATCTTACAGACAGACTGTTGGAAGCAGGCTATAGCGTTACGGTCCTTGATGATTTGTCCAATGGCTCCTTGAACAACCTCGAAGAGGCAAGTAGGAGTGGCAACTTCCAATTTATAGAAGGAGACATATTGTCTCAATCTGCCTGTCGAGCTGCTGTTACTGGTGCGGATTTTATATTTCACATGGCATGTTTAGGCGTTCGTAACTCCATTCACAGCCCCTTTGAGAACCATCGGGTGAATGCTGAGGGAACTTTGAGAATTTTGGAAGCAGCACGACAGAAGAAAATTAGACACTTTTTCTATATATCCACATCAGAAATTTATGGTCGCACAACAGACTTCCCCATTGCAGAGTCCGCAGCAACTAACCCTCTAACAGTCTACGGCGCAAGTAAACTGGCTGGTGAGCATTACACCAGGGCTTACCACGAATGCTACAATCTTCCAGTAACAATTCTCAGGATTTTCAATAATTACGGTCCAAGGGCGCACTATGAGGGCGATGCCGGGGAAGTCATCCCACGTAGTATTGTGAAAATCTTATATAATAAAGCACCTGTGTTGTTTGGAGATGGTAACATAACTCGTGACTTCTTCTACGTTAAGGACACAGCGTTTGCCCTTCAACGCGTATTAGAATTGACGATTATGAATAAGGAAACCTTATTAGGAGAAACAATCAATATTGGTACGGGAGTAGAACTTAAGATGAGAGAGCTACTTGAGAAAGTCCTTCTAGTTATGGGTCGACAAGATTTAGAGATCAATTATATGCCCGACCGACCTGCCGACGTGCCACGCCTTTGGGTTAACGCTGAACGATTTAGACAAGTTACTTCATTTAAACCCGCATATTCATTTGAAGATGGGCTCAACGAAACAATTGAGTATTATAAAATGAAAGTTCAGCATGCTGATCTATTAAGTGCAATTCAAGAAATTAATTGGGTTAAATAAACATATGATAGTTTTAGCAAAACCATACCTTACAGAGGAAGAAGCCGAAGCCGCTTACAATACCATACTTACTGGTTGGATTACGCAAGGACCAAAGGTGCAGGAGTTTGAGCACAAGTTCGCGGCTTATACCGGAGCAAAATATGCGGTGGCTGTATCGAATTGCACGACCGCACTTCACTTGTCCATGATCGTAGCCGGAATTGGCGTTGGAGATGAAGTAATTTGTCCATCATTAAGCTATATTGCCACCGCGAATGCAATAAAGTATACTGGCGCTACGCCCGTTTTTGCCGAAGTAATCAAGGACACTTACAATCTTGATCCAGCGGCTGTCGAACAAAAGATCAACAAAAACACCAAGGCAATTTTGATCGTACACCAAATTGGTTTACCAGCAGACATAGACGCATTCAAGCTTCTGGCTGAAAAATATAATCTACAGTTGATTGAAGATGCAGCTTGTGCTGCAGGCTCTGCATACAAAGGTCAGAAAATTGGGAGCCATTCGGATCTGGTTTGCTTTTCGTTTCATCCACGTAAAGTAATATCAACCGGTGATGGTGGTATGATCACGACCAATCGAGAGGATTTCTATGAGCGTTTAAAGTTGTTGAGGCAACACGGCATGTCGGTTAACGATCGTGTTCGGCATGAGTCAAAGACAGTGCTTTTTGAAGATCATCTTGAGGTCGGGTATAATTATAGGATGACCGACATTCAAGCTTCGGTAGGAATAAAACAACTCGAAAAACTAGATTGGATTGTCTCACAACGTCGACTTGTGGCCGAAGCTTACTTGAATATCCTAAAAGACATTCCTTGTCTTCAGTTGCCAAAAGAGGAGGAGGGTTATTTTAGTAATTTCCAGTCCTTCAGTATCTATTTAAAACCAAGCTGTCCGCTCGAGCGCAACGAACTTATGCAAAGGCTTCTTGGCGCTGGCATTTCCACTAGGCGAGGAGTCATGACTATTCACCGGGTGACAGCCTATCGGTCTGAAAGCAAAGGTGTTTATCTACCCATTTCCGAGGACCTAAATGATAATTCAATTATTATACCCCTTTATATTCCGATGGAAGAGAGTGAAATCAGTTATGTAATTAACACATTTTCTGAAATCATCAAGTCGGCTGAAACGAAAGTTTTAGTTTAAACGTTGCCGAGAAAATTATGCGAAGAAACATCGTTCAATACCCATTCCTAAACAAGCATGTTTACAACATATAATCCTTATGACTTCAGCTATTTGTACCCTATTTGAGACTCACTTTCACAACGGTGTTGCTGCATTAATTAACTCATTATTTAAGAACGGTTTCCGCGGAGAGATTTACGTGGGTTACCGCGGATCTTTGCCTAAATGGGCAGAGCAGGCAATTGATAATCCAACACTGGAGTGGCCTGGCGCAAAAACACTTAAGCCAATTGATAACTTAAATATTAACTTTTTACCGGTCACCACAAGATTTCACTTAAGCCACTATAAGCCGGACTTTATGCTGCGGTTGCTCCAAGGTCCAGCTTCAGCTGCAGATAGCCTTGCATACTTTGACCCTGATATTATCAACCTATGTAGGTGGGGTTTTTATGAAAAGTGGATGTCCTGTGGTGTTGCTATGGTTCATGAAATCGTAAGCAATGATATGCCCTCGACTCACCCAAGCCGAATGGAATGGCAAACCATCATTAATAGGGTTAACAGAACACCAAAACGCGATATTCATTCTTATATAAATGCCGGTTTTTGTGGCGTATCCCGTCAAAATATTGAGTTCTTGAACTTATGGTCAGAAATTGTCCATTTTGCCATAAACGAATACAATATGGATCCGGAGGTCTTTATCGCCTATGATCGAACTTCTGCATTCTATTGTATTGATCAGGATGCATTTAATATCGCAGCAATGTGTTGTGATAGTCCGATTAGTGAAATGGGGCCAGAGGCTATGGATTTCGTAGGAGCTGGATGGACAATGTCGCATGCAACCGGGTGGCCTAAGCCTTGGAAAAAGAAGTTCATACAGTCAGCACTCGCAGGCAATCCACCATCCAGACCAGACAAGCGTTATTGGGAGAATACGGATTATCCGATAAGTCTATACCACAATATGAAAAAGCAGCAAGCCAATATCAATATGCTAATTGGCGCCGCAATTGGAAGATTTTACAGGCGCACTTAGTATCAAAGGGCATAATCTTCTAAAACTAAAAATCACCATTTACATTCATCATGGAGATAAATAAACCAAGGTTGGTATTCTTTCAATGGCAACACCACAACTTACCAGACTTTCTGCGAGCACATCTACAGTTGCATGTTAAGTGCTTGGAAGAAAATTTCGAAGTAAATTTGGTGAACTATGATTGTGATTATCAAGAAATATGTGACAAATTTCAGCCTGATTTAGCGCTTTTCGAAAGTGGTTATAAGACATCTATTTCGAAAAAAATACAGATAGCAAACACAAACTCTAATTTCCATATTCCGAAAATCGGCTTACATAATGGAGATCCATGGTGCGATTGTCGGATCGGATTCATTTCTGACATGGCACACTGGGGAATCGAAACTTTCTTTACCATAAGTACAACGACTGCCGAACATACGCCAGAAATCGCAGATAATTTGTTTGTTTGGGCAAATTGTATTGATACTGAAGTTTTCAAGGATTATGGTCAGCACAAAATAGTACCCCTGTTATTTACTGGAAATACTTCCGCTGTATACCCATGGAGAAATATAACTCAGAAGATAGTTGCTAATAAATTTCCATCATTGTCATTCCCACACTTGGGTTATGAAAGCTATTCTCCGATTATGATTCATGGGGAACAATATGCCCGGACAATCAACGGGTCTTATATGGTACCGGCTTGCGGTACGATAGCAAAGGAAATCATTCGTAAACATTTTGAGATACCGGCATGCAAATCATGTCTGATAACAGAGGAGTCACCAGCATTGAAAGCTGCTGGTTTTGTTGATATGCTTAATTGTGTCTTTACCGATGAACATAATGTCTTGGAAAAAATAAATTATTTGTTCAACAATAGAGAAGAATTAGCAGAAATAACCCAGAGGGGTTACGAATTGGTACAAAATCACCATACATATAAACATCGAGACCAAATTTATCAATGGTTTATACTCAATCAGAAGATTACTTCTGGAGATCGAATTGTTCAATCTAGCCCATTTGAACCGCTTAAAATAGTCAGAAAAACATCCGGGCTAAAAAGTAATCATATCCGTGGGGGCGGATTGCATCTACAACTAATTAGAGAAGGCGATGAGAAACTCAGTAAACAGTCGTTTGAAGAGGCAGAAAACAGCTATCTTAAATGTTTAGACTATATATCATGGATGCCTGAACCAAAATTGAAGTTAGGTATTTGTAGTTTGTATAAAGGAGACGCCAAGAAGGCGATGGATTGGATTCTTACACCCATTCAGATCAATTTTAGCATGTACAAGGCTTTCACCCCCGAGCCGGTCGAATGGGCATATCTAATAAGATGCCTGTTATGTCAAGGTAAGCTTACTACTGCAGTTTTGAGAGCGAATCAGTATAATAATATGAATCATCCGGAACTAGCGAGAATTAGTTGGGCAGTCAATGCCCTAACTGCTAGGCAATCCCCTCAACAATTTAGAGAAACATCATTGACGAATGCTATGACGACTGTTCATTCCATTTCAAAGAAGCCCTTTGACCAATGGCTTGACGATCTTTGCTTTATGCTGGAAGCGTGTAATCAGATTGAGTTTTCCAGAAAACTTAAGGAAATCTCGCTTTTTACGCGAAAAACTAGGAAAAATGACGAAAAGGAGAGACTATCTTTTGAGCACATCTGGCGTTCATTTCGAGTTATTACCCTAACAAATCTAAATCTTGCATTTAACTTTCTTAAAGTCCCCCAACGTGAAACCGGACTTCCATCTGCGTCGGAAGTCGATCTAGCACTAAGAATTGGAAAACTAGTGCGTTTGGATATACTAAAAAAGAAAATCCAGCAAAGTAGAAGTAGCAATTAGATATAAATTCAAATAGCGCCCACTGAATATTGTATGGTGGATAAATTTTTAAGCCTATCTAAGATTACTTGTAAACGGAACGTTTCAAAATGGTTAACTACTATGAATCCCCTGGTCTCCATAATCATCCCTGTCTACAATTGCGAAAAGTACCTAGCTGACTCGATTCGTTCAGCATTAAATCAAACTTATGGGAACTATGAACTCATTGTTGTAAATGATGGATCATCAGACAGATCACTTGAGATTGCATCAGAGTTCATTAAAGATGATGTTCAAGTCTACAGCCAGGAAAATAGAGGAGCCAGTTCAGCAAGAAATGCTGGTCTTTTGATAGCTAAAGGGGTACTAATTCAATTTCTTGATGCAGATGATATCCTTGATCCAGACAAAATTCGGCTGCAGGTGGCTAGTTATAATAAGAGCCCAAATTTAAGCTTGATCGGTGGAATGTGGCGCAGGTTTGATGAGGATATTACAAGAGCTTATGAACCAAGGCCATTTCCCCTTAAGGAAAGTAAGTCTTACGACCGGATTTCTTGGCTTCTAGAATGTCCTTACATGGTGCCAAGTGCTTGGCTGGTGCCTCGGAAGTTAATAGAACTCGCTGGTAATTGGAATGAAAATCTGTCATTTAACGATGACGGAGAATTCTTCTACCGTATTATTTCCTCGTCAATGGGCGTGGCAATCAATCATGAAGCAGTTACATATTATCGAACCGGAAACGCATCAAGTCTTTCTAATCAGAGAAGCTTGAAGGCAATGCTATCCTGGATAGATTCAATCAGATCGTACAAAAAAATAATTCATGACCTAACTGGTAACCGAGGTAATGAGAAAGTTGACAAATTCTATTATGAGGTATGTTATAACTGTGTAGGACAATACCCGGAGTTAATAGAAGTTTGCAAATCCGAAATGTATGTACCGAATAGAACCTTTAATTTATCAGACAACATCGTTTATTACTCATCAAAGTTAATTGGATTATACAATGCGCGGAAGTTGAGAACATCAATAAACTATTTGCGCGACACAACATTCATGAACTATTTAATTTCACATACCAAAACTCTGATTGGTTGGAAGTCAGTTTAAATGGATCCTGATTAACGAGAACAGGTTTTACCCTCAAACATTTTATATTTCTTCACAATGAGAGTCCTCATGTCTCACCCCACCGGCAACAGTAATGTTCGCGCGGTCATCACCGCCTTGAATCGTGCTGGAATGCTTGAACAGTTTAATACAACACTTGCAATTAACCCGACAGCCAAGTGGCTCAAGTTTATTCCAGGTTCACTAAGCGTGCAACTTTTGAGGAGGACCTTTCCATTAAATACGAACATGCTCAGGAGTACGCCTGGATTGGAATTGGTACGGCTTATCTCGCCAGCAATTGGTTTTGAACGGCTTGTAAAAGAAGAAAGTTCCTGGGCAAGCATTGACTCGGTCTATAAAAGCCTGGATAGATCTGTATCGAAGAAACTTAACAGTCTTGTTAAAGCGCATTCAATTAATGCAGTTTATGGATATGAAGATGGTGCACTTAATACATTTAAAAGGGCTAAAGACTTAGGTCTAAAATGCATATACGATCTTCCTATTGCCTATTGGGAGACTAGCCGCCGGTTACTAGAGGAGGAAGCTATACGTCTGCCTTTGTGGGCACAAACATTAGGTGGTGGAATACATGACTCGCAGGCGAAATTGGAGAGAAAAGCGGAAGAACTTAGGCTTGCCGATGTGGTCATCGGTCCCGGTGACTTTGTATTGAACTCGATTCCTGAATGGGCAAAGGATAAGCACTTGATCATGACTCCCTATGGGTCCCCGAAATCGCCACAACAATTCACTCAGGGAATTCGGAAACAACAATCGAAACTACGTGTCCTGTTTGTTGGATCAATGACTCAAAGGAAAGGTTTGGCCGATCTCTTCGCGGCAGTAAAGCTTATTAATAGCTCTAATCTGGAACTTGTTGTTATGGGTTCACCTGTAGCACCAATGAAATTTTATAAAAACGAATTGCCAAGTTTTGAATATCTAACGAATCGCAGCCACAACAAGGTTTTAGAACTCATGCGCAGTTGTGATGTGCTTTGTTTGCCTTCTATTGTAGAAGGTCGCGCTTTGGTCATGCAGGAGGCTATGAGTCAGGGGCTGCCAATCATTATAACAGACAATACTGGAGGGTCAGATCTGGTTCAAATTGGGCAGACAGGCTTTTTGGTGCCAATAAGATCTCCGGAAGCTCTAGCTGAAAAGCTTTCCTGGCTTTTGGAAAACAGGACATCGATACCGGAAATGGGACACCAGGCATTCCTACACGCTAAACGCTATACCTGGGAAGCTTACGGACAAAATATAGTATCGGCACTTTCTAAAATAACGGCGTAAAAAAGCGCTATAAACTATGGTAAAAGCGGAGTCAATTAGCCTGCCCCTGGATAAACACAGAATTCGTTTGCGAAAACAAAGTGTTAGCAAGAATGTAAAGGCAATTTCCAAAATAAAGACCGCCATCTGGGTCTATTTTTTTTTATTGCTATTCGAAGGCGCACTTAGAAAATGGTTTCTTCCGTCGCTTGCAGGTCCACTTCTCATCCTTCGTGATCCGATAGTTATTTGGGTGCTATTTTCGGCTTACAACAATGGACTGGTTAAAAACAGTGTTCTTGCACTTATGATGGTGTCCATTGGATTAATAGGGCTATATACTGCTATATTTCTCGGACATGGAAACTTTTATGTAGCTGTATACGGTGCCCGGATTCTCATCTTTCATTTTCCATTGATGTTTGTTATTGGACAGATTTTTAACAAAGAGGATGTTCTTAAAGTTGGCAGGATTACCCTCATGATCTCCATACCTATGACGCTGCTAATCATGATGCAATTTTATAGTCCACAATCGGCGTGGATCAATAAAACAGTCGGCGGAGAAGCCGGTGGTGGTTTCAGTGGAGCAATGAATTTCTATAGGCCCCCTGGCACATTTTCTTTCACCAATGGGAACACTCTATTTTATAGTTTTTGCAGCAGCTTTGTACTATATTTTTGGTTTAATGCTAATGAAATCAAGCGTACATTATTGTTAGCGGCTACAATAGCTCTTTTATTAGCTATCCCATTCTCAATAAGTCGGGGTCTGTTTTTCCAAGTTATCATTACGGTTTTATTTGCCTTCAGTTCATTGCTTCTAAAGCCAAAGTATACGTTGCATATGTTTTTACTGGTTGGAGCAGTTTTCGGAATTTTCGTTGCACTAAGCTATACGCCCTATTTTACGACAGCCACGGCCGCATTTACTTCAAGATTTGAGACTGCAAACAGCCAGGAAGGTGGGCTGAACGGCGTGCTGTTAGATCGCTTTTTAGGTGGAATGATCGGCGCAATTACCGCCTCTTCACAACTACCGTTTTTCGGCTACGGTATTGGCTTAGGAACAAACGTGGGGAGTATGTTGATGAGCGGTGGTAGGGGTTTTATGTTGTCAGAGGGGGAATGGGGGCGATTAATTTCAGAGTTGGGGCCAGTTCTTGGTCTGACCGCTGTTTTCATCCGAATGAATCTCGCATTGAGTTTGACATTCAGAAGTATAAAGATGCTTTTAAGGGGTAACCTTCTTCCATGGATGCTTACAAGTTTTGGCTTTTTAGCCGTTGCACAACATGGCTGGGCCCAACCGACCTCTTTGGGATTCTCGGTATTAACCGGCGGGCTAATCCTGGCGGTGTTAAATGATGTTCAACCTAAAAAGACCCGTCAACCACTTAGAAAACGGGTGCAAATTGAAAAAAGCGCTATATAATGGACATTATCTTTTTTGCCCATCCCTCGCATTCGAACTTTCGCTCCATGCAATATTTTACAGAGATGCTGGCGTCTGGAATGAAAGATCGTGGGCATAGTGTAGATATTTGGGTTCCAAAACAAGTATTGTCGAAGTTCACAAAAAATCAAATGTTACAAAAATGGCTTGGATACTTTGATCAATACATAATTTTTCCAGTTGTTGCGCGGCAAAACATCTTAAAAAAGCGGGCACAAACCCTATATGTATTTACAGACCTGGCACTTGGACCCTGGGTTCCATTAGTGGCTAATAAAAGACATGTTATCCACTGCCATGACTTTCTAGCCCTGCAGTCCGCCACAGGCGAGATCATGGAAAATAGGACCAGCTGGACCGGTAAGATTTACCAATCATTTATAAGAAAAGGCTATCAAAAAGGAAAGCACTTTATTAGTGTATCTCAACAAACAAATAGCAACTTAACTAACTACCTGGGAAAGCCTGTGACTACACAGAAGATCGTGTACAATGGTTTAAAGCCGGCCTTCCGTTTTGTAGATCCAAAAGATAGCTGCCAGTATATTCAGCAAGAAACCAACATTGATCTGTCTAAAGGATATTTTGTTCATGTTGGCGGAAACCAGTGGTATAAAAACAGGATCGGTGTCGTTGCTATCTACAATGCTTTTCGGGAAAGGTACCCGGATCGAATCCCACTTCTATTGATCGGCGAAAAACCGTCTGAAGAACTATTAACAACCATTCAAAACACACCCTTCGCGGCTGACATCCATATTCTCACTGATAAGGATGACCATTTCATTCAGCACGCATATAGCGGAGCTTCAGCTTTACTGTTTCCTTCCATAGCTGAAGGATTTGGATGGCCAATTGCTGAAGCCATGGCCTGCGGAACACTCGTGATCACAACTAATCAAGCACCTATGACGGAAGTTGGTGGCACAGCAGCCTTCTATATTGAACGTAAACCAGAAAACATGGATCAGGTGAATAGCTGGGCAAGAAGCTGCGGTAGGGTATTGGAAAATGTCATGAACTTAGATGCTGAAGCACGTGAGAAGGCAGTTCAAGCGAGTAGGGCGAATGCTGTCAGGTTTAACCTTGATGGGTGTTTAGATGAAATTGAATCTATTTATATGAACCTTAGCGAAGAAGTCCAACAATGAGGTTACTTCATGTAGTCGATACGCTAAACCCAATGAAGGGCGGCGTTAGTCAGGCGGTAAAAACGATGACCACAGAGGTTTTAAAGGTCGGACTCTCTAGTGAGATCCTGACACTTGATCCAAAAGGGAACACATATTCAAATGGTACGCTTCCCGTCATCAGCATTGGATCAGGAAAAGGGCCATGGCATTTCAACAAAGAACTAATTCCATGGCTTCTGGTAAACTTCAACCGTTTTGATACCATTATTGTACATGGCTTGTGGCTCTACCAAACATATGCAGTAAATAAAGCACTAACCATCTACTCCCGGCAATTAGAAATTAGCGGCAAAAAAGATCAGTGTCCGGCAATATATCTTATGCCTCATGGAATGCTGGACCCATATTTTCAAAAATCACCAGGGAGAAAATTAAAAGCAGTTCGTAATTGGCTGTACTGGAAGTTTATTGAAAGGAAAGTGGTTGATAATGCCAATGGAATACTCTTCACATGTAAAGAAGAATGTTTGCTGGCAGCAGAACCGTTCAAACCATATAAACCAAAACGTGAATTAATAATTGGACTTGGTGTTTCTGAACCTCCAAGGGATTTCTCTCATAGATCACTTTATAGAAGGTTTCGCCAACTAAAAAATAGCAGATACTTGCTTTTTATTGGGCGAATCGATCAGAAAAAAGGACTCGACATGCTTCTTATAGCTTACGAAAAGATGGTGTTGGAACATACTCGAACCAACTCGCTTCAGCAAGCTGCCGGCCACAATATTGCTTCAGATATGGGCGACGATCAAACCTGCAATTTTCCGAAGCTCGTCATTGCAGGGCCCGGTTTAAATACCTCATATGGAAGCAGGATAGCCGAACAGGTCAGAGAATCAGCAATAATCAGAGATCAGGTGATCTTTACAGGCATGCTTGAAGGTGCTGAAAAGTGGGCTGCCTTCTACGGTTGTGAAGCTTTCGTGTTACCGAGTCATCAGGAAAATTACGGTATAGCAGTGGTGGAAGCACTTGCATGCAGCAAGGCTGTTCTCATTAGTAATCAAGTAAATATTTGGTCGGAAATTAAAGAGTCTAATGCCGGAATAGTTTCAGAAGATACAAGTGCAGGTACATACAGCACTTTGAAGCAATGGATGGAGTTAGATGAAGGACAAAAATTGAATATGAGCATTAGCGCAAGAAGGTGCTACGAGAAGTACTTTGCGTTAGATGCCGCCACCTCCAGGCTAATTAATGCCATTTCATATAAAAGTTAATACGTCAACCAAGCCTGTTATGGTCAACCAAGATACCCACGTTGGGCCCTCTTTTTCTGTAAAAAACAGATTAGCAAGATTGGTATGGAATGTTTTTTCCTTAATATTCTTTCGCCCATCACCACGCCCGCTTCATGTATGGAGAAGTTTTCTCTTGCGACTTTTTGGAGCCAAGGTAGGAAAGGGAGTTCATGTCTATCCGGGCGTAAAGATCTGGGCGCCGTGGAACTTAGAACTTGCTGATCAGTGTGGAATCGCCAACGGCGCCATCTTGTATTCACAAGGAAAGATAAAAATTGGGAAAAAAGCAGTGATCTCGCAAGGTGTTCACCTGGTCACCGGAAGTCACGACTATACATTATCGGGCTTTCCACTTGTAACGAATCCGATAACAATTGGGGATCATGCCTGGATTGCTGCTGAAGCTTTTGTCCATCCTGGCGTTCAGATCGGAGAGGGTTGTGTGATCGGGGCAAGGGCCGTCGTAACTAAAAATATGCCGGGTTGGTTGGTTTGTTCCGGACATCCCTGTGAACCCAAGAAAGCAAGACATTTAAATCAAGATAAACTATGGAAGGTTATTTAACGCTTGAAGAAGAACGAATTGACTTTAGAAGAGAGATCGGCGTTTCAAATGAAGTTGACGAAAATCTGCTCGATTTAACAATCGTGATCCCGGTGAAGAATGAAGAGGTAAACTTACCAAAATGCCTGAAGGCAATTGGGAAGGACCTGGCGAGGAACATTGTTGTTCTCGATTCGGGAAGTACCGACAGAACAAAAGAAATTGCGCACCAGTTTGATGTAGAACTCATAGACTTTTTTTGGAACGGCATGTTTCCAAAAAAAAGGAACTGGTACCTGAGGAACCATGAAATAGATACAAAATGGGTTCTGTTTCTTGATGCCGACGAGTATCTAACTGACTCCTTTAAGGTTGAACTCCGTTCGGCGCTAGCAAAGAATGACAAACAAGGATACTGGCTAAGCTACTCCGTCTACTTTCTTGGAAAAAAGCTCAAAGGCGGCTATCCGCTTCGCAAACTTGCACTATTTCAGGTCAACAGTGGCGAGTACGAGCAAATAGACGAAGTCCGATGGAGCAATTTAGATATGGAGGTTCATGAACATCCAATTGTCCGCGGAAAATTGGGAGTGATCAAAAGTAAAATTGACCACCAGGATTTCAGGGGGACATCCAACTTCGTCACCAAGCACAATGAATACGCAAGTTGGGAGGCTGGCAGATTTTTAAAGGCTTGCACACACAGCGGCTCTGAAAATTGGACGATAAAGCAAAAGATTAAATATCGTCTGATGAAAAGCATATTTATAATACCGGCATTCTTCTTTGGCAGCTATATCCTTTACCAGGGATTTCGTGACGGAGCAAGGGGCTTCGCTCACGCCATATTAAGGATGTCGTACTATACGCAAGTCTATTGCAAAATTCAGGAAAACAAACTCAGCAATTCATAACATCCCGCCACGGCAAAGTCGACTAAACGCTAATTCCTATATTCTTTAACCCTTTAATTTTTATTATGAAAAAAACACTCTTAAGAACAACGCTGGTTTGTGCAATTATTTGCTATGCCTTTACCAGCAAAGCATTTGACATTCCGCCGAAAGGTGGTAATCCCGGAGGTGGTGGAGGTGGAGATCACCACAATGCACCTTTTGATGGTGGTGCAAGTTTACTTCTCGCTGCTGGTGCAGTTTACGGGATTAAGAAAGCGTATAACCGTCGAAAGCAAAATAATGCCTAGTTCTAGCACGCTCTCAAATAAAGCTGAATTTATCTGAGTGTAGTCAACCAATGGGAATACCAACTGGTATTCCCATTTCCAAGAATCTTGAATTCTCAATTTTTTTACCTTTTAATTCTTCACTATGAAAAACACAATTTTGAAGGCAGTGTTTGCGGTTGCAGTCACGTGTTCAGCTTTAGCCAGCCAGGCCCAATCAAGGCCCGGTTTTCCAAATCCACCCACCTTGCCAGGTGGCGGCGGGGGAACCCACCATGATGCACCTTTCGATGGCGGTGCAACTTTGCTCATCGGAGCAGGTATCGCATATGGCTTGAAAAAGGCTCACAACCGAAAAAAAGCAATCTAAAGCCGACAACGAACATAGTAGTTATTGCTGATCCCTCAGCAATAACTACTATCCAAATCCATTCTATGCTTCAAACATTTAAATTTTTCAACGTCAAATCATTTTTGAAGTTGATCGCTCTAGTACTTGTACTCTACTACTTCTTCTTGGGATATGGAGCACTTGTCTCCCCGGAGGGAAATCAATACAGTGCCTTTCTCGACCACAACCTGAACTTTATCGATTGGTATAGACGGACAATCATGGTCTTTTCAAACACAATTGCTCATGCTTTTGGCGCAAATTCTTACATCGTGTCGCATCAGATGATGAAACTTGGCAACAATATCGAATTTGAGATCTGGTTTCCTTGTCTCGGGTTCGGCGTGATGAGCTTTTGGCTATCTTTTGTTGTAAATAGTACATCAAGTTTAAAACGAAAATTCACATGGTCCATCGTGGGTATTCTAGCCATCTGGTTTATTAATTGCCTTAGGATAGCACTACTTATAATATCTGTTGATCGCAATTGGCCACAAAGCTCCTACATAGATCATCACGACATGTTCAATATAATGGCATACATAATCATAGCAACGTTAATGTATTATTATTCCAAAAATGATAGACAAGAACAACTTGAACCCAATCAAGGTATACCGGCAAGCATCTGAGTGCTACCCTTAAGGGATAGATTCGACCGGTTCATCAATAATGAATGCACACACAATTTTTTCAAATCACGCAGAAAATGATGCAAAAGCGAGTATTATTGATAGGGGGCAACTTCTATCCTGAACCTATTGGTATCGGTAAATACAATGGTGAGATGATCGAATGGCTCACTGAAAATGGCTATGACTGCACGGTAATAACTTCGTTTCCATATTATCCGCAATGGAAGGTCCAGAAACCTTATACAAAAAACGCTTTCTGGTATAAAAAAGAGCAAAAATACTATAAGCCATTTTACGAAAAATCCATCCGAATTTATCGTTGTCCGCAATATGTGCCAACAACTCCAACCGGGTTCAAGAGGATGCTTAACGGATTTACGTTCTTTATGACGTCGTTCTTTGTCATCCTCAAACTTATGTTCAATTCAAAGTTCGATTTTGTAATTTCGGTTGTCCCATCCTTTGAAACAGGACTATTAGCTATCCTTTATAAAAAAATACGAGGAGGTAAATTCTTGTATCACATTCAGGATTTGCAGATCGATGCTGCACGAGACCTTAAAATCCTGAAATCATCATTACTGATCAAGTTTTTGTTACGTATTGAAAAGTACATTCTGAAGAATGCAGATGTCGTTACCAGTATTTCTTCAGGTATGATGGAAAAGGTCAAAATCAAGTGCAACAAAAAGGTCGATTTCTTTCCAAACTGGGTTGATGGTAAAATTATATTTCCTATATCCAACAAAGCTGAACTAAAGGAGGAATTTGGATTCAATCCATCAAACAAGATCATTTTATATTCTGGAGCTGTAGGTGAAAAACAGGGACTTGAAAACATTCTCTATGTTGCAGATCAGTTTCGGACTTATGATCATCTTGATTTCGTAATCTGTGGTTCAGGTCCTTACCTAAAAAGGTTAGAAGAAATCAAAAAAGAGCTCGGGCTTAACAACGTCACCTTTATGCCGACTCAACCTGTCGAGAAACTAAACCATTTCTTGAACATGGCAGATCTACATTTAATTCTCCAAAGGGCAGATGCGAGTGACCTCGTCATGCCATCAAAACTTACAAACATATTGGCAATAGGAGGAGTTCCCGTAGTTACTGCAAGCCAAAGTTCCTCACTCTACGACTTAATTGAGTCTAAAGGTTTAGGGATAATAGCACCCCCAGACAATGTTCAGGAACTAGCTAAGGCAATTGGGTACGCTATAATAACATCAAACCTTGAAATCAGCGCAAACGCATTAGAATACGCCAAGCAAAATTTTTCCATAGAAAATATCATTTCTAACTTTTCACTTCATATGAAAGAAGTGTCATCAACCAAGACTTCAGAATCCTTAGACCTTCACATCAATGACCAGTTACTTGGCATGGAAGTGTAGTCAAAAGCGAACCATTAAACTTAAACCCTTCATATATGAAAAGCAAGATCACACCATTCTTAAAACCAGGTACTGACATCAAGGAGTGCGGGAGTTATCTCGAATGCAAAATTGCAAACCCGACAGAAGCAATCAAAGCGAATGCTTACTACTTTGGGAACTTCGATTGGGCGGAAGAATACCTGATTTACTGTCACAGAAGCGACAGCTTTAAAACACGTTGGACAGCTGCATTGGGCGATTGGACTGACAAAGTTGTTGTAGATATTGGTTGCGGTCCGGGTAATATATTTGCCACTTTAAAAGGTAAACCAAAGCTGTTAATTGGAATAGATGTCGCTCCAAAATCATTGGAGATCGCATCAGAGTTGGGGTACACACCTGTTCTTGCTGACGCTACAAATCTTCCATTTGTTTCGGGCTTTGCAGACATTGTTACTTTAAACGCGGCATTGCATCATTGTGAAGACATGGAAGCTGTTTTAAAAGAAGCAGCAAGACTGGTTAAACCTGGCGGAGTGATTGTCACAGACCACGATCCACAACGGAGTGCCTGGGATTATAAGGGCGTTGCGAAGTTGCTCTGGAATGCACGATTGATATACTATAAAATCATTGGCCATGGGTTTCATAAAACAAGCAATCAGCAATACTGGGCACTTGCAACCGAAATACACCATAAACCAGGTCATGGGGTGACTGAATCCATGTTTAAAAAACTACTAAGTCCACTCGGATTTAAAGTAAACGTTTATCCTCATAATCATGAAGTTGGATCCGAGGTGCTTGATGGCAAAAAAGGAACAGCAGCTTTCAAATACCGGATTGGAAATCTATTATCCGGAAGAAACCCAAATGCGGATGCCAGCGCGCTTTCACTTATGTGCGTAGCAAGAAAGTTCTAGCCTAATATTCTTAGCGCATTTCCATAGTCGGATATGGAATACCTACTATTCATTTCCTCATCTGCCAGGTTTCAACCAATCTGAAGCTTTCACTTTAAGACAAACAATGAACATACTTTTTATTTGTGGTAGCCTCCAGCCAGGGGAAGATGGTGTCGGTGATTATACCAGAAGGCTAGCAGGAGAATTGACCCGACAAGGACATCGAAGCACAATTGTCGCGATAAACGACGTTACGGCCAAGGATCCTCTTAAAGAGTATCAAATTGATGCAGGGAATTCAATTCAGGTGTTAAGACTTCCGAAGCTATTTTCCTGGAATGAACGCCTTATGCTTGTTCAAGTATGGATTAGGAATGAATGTCCAAACTGGATCAGCCTGCAATTTGTGCCATTTGCGTTTCATGACAAAGGTCTTCCAGTGTCCTTAGCAAGACATTTGAAGGCCATATCAGCGAATTACAAATGGCACATTATGTTTCATGAACTTTGGGTAGGCGCTGAAAATGTTAAGTTCTGGATCCTGGGGCAAGTACAAAAACGCCTCATTGCATCGTTGATCAAAACCTTGCAAGCAACTGTTGTACATACCCATTTGCCACTCTACTATGATGATTTGGAATCATTTGGCGTTCAAGTAAAGCAATTGCCGTTATTTTCTAACTTTGGAAAATTTCAAATGCCGGCAGAAGGTAATTCCGAGACATTCCGCGTTGGCTTTTTTAATCAGGTAGCAAATGACAGTCGGGTGCTGGATTTCCTGCAGTCACTCTACAACGAGGTGATTCGGAACCAGATGAAATTTGAAGTCCTATTAATAGGTGGAGCTAGATCAAGCATTGAAAGTTTTGGGATCAAGCTGGAAGAAATACCTCAATTTAAAAACAAAATCTTATACACTGGCTTCTTAGCAAAAGAAGATATTACACCAGCTTTATCAAGCTGTAGCCTGGGAATGACACCTCTGACATATTCAACCCTTGGCAAAAGTGGGACGTCGGCAGCTTTTCTTTCTTCAGGAATACCGATGGCTGTGCCGAATTTAGATT